>Ga0129306_1000866_pt1 | contig 41048 bp, 43 predicted proteins | sample P827metagenome_FD_94438 | JGI IMG/M metagenome (GOLD analysis project Ga0129306, IMG submission 94438) | Capybara group fecal microbial communities from Wisconsin, USA - P827 metagenome | ecosystem: Host-associated > Mammals > Digestive system > Large intestine > Fecal | place: USA: Wisconsin... | reverse complement strand
TTCCCTCTGACGGAGGCCGTCCCCTCTGTCAGCTATGCTGACATCTCCCCACACTGTGGGGAGTCGGCCCCGAACCCCTTTCCAAAGACTTTTAATAGAATTTTGCCCCATAGAGGGCGCTCCATGTAAGATGTGAAAACCAGTAGTTTCACCGGGAGCGCCCTCTATGGGGCAAAATTAATAGTCATGGGAAACAGATTTGAGAAGAATCTTCTTCAAAACGTCTGCCTCAATAATACGTAAAAACTTCTGTATGTGTACTGCGGTTAAAAGCTGTCCGCTGTTTTTATGCACTATTATACTTGAATTATTCTGCATTATATGTTATAATATCACTTATTAATAATACAATCACAATACACAGAAGAAAGGTAAAACATGGAAAAAACAGATATCTGGAAAATAGTGCTCATCTTAGTCATGATGATATTCTCTGCCCTGTTCTCAGGCACCGAAACAGCCTATTCCAGTGTTAACAAGCTCCGGCTCAAAAACTACGAGGCGCAGGGCAGCAAAAAGGCCGCCAAAGCTCTTAAACTCGCCAACCGTTTCGACGAAGTGCTGACTGCCGTGCTCATAGGAAACAACATCGTCAACATCGCCGCTTCTTCTATCGGCACCATCGTTTTCATCGACCTTATAGGCAAAAACGGCCCTGCGGTGTCAACTGTGGTCATAACGGTACTGGTGCTCATTTTCTGCGAGGTACTGCCTAAATCCTACGCCAAGCGCAACGCCGAGAAACTGGCTCTGGCTCTGGCAAATCCCCTTTCAGCCCTCATAGGACTGTTCAAGCCTGCGGTATTTCTGCTGAACAAGCTTTCCTCCGCCATTTCCAAAGGCAAGGAAGCCCCCAGCGTTACCGAGGACGAGCTGAAGTACATGATCGACGAGATCGAGGAACAGGGCGTTATCGAGGAACAGGAAAGCGAACTTGTAAAGAGTGCCCTTGAATTTGATGAGATAAGCGTCAGCGAGATACTCATCCCCCGTGTCAAAGTCGTTGGAGTGGAACTCAATTCCACCATCGACGAGATAAAGGATACTTTCAGTTCCGAGATGTACTCACGACTCCCGGTTTACGAAAAAAGTCTTGACGAGATAGTGGGTATCATCACAAACAAGGCCTTCTTCAAAATGCTGGTAGAGGGCGGAAACGACATAAAGAGCATCATTCAGGAAGTCCCCCACATCGCCGATACAAAGCTGATAAGCGAGGCCATGCGTGATATGCAGCGCTCAAAGGTGCACCTTGCAGTTGTCACCGATCAGTACGGCGGCACAAAGGGTATCATCACCCTTGAAGATATCATCGAAGAACTGGTGGGCGAGATATACGACGAGGACGACGAGATAGTCAACAGCCTCCTGATGATCGCTCCCGATAAATACGAAGTCGCAGGCGATATGAGTGTCAGCGATATGCTGGAAATGCTCGACCTCGATGAGGACACCATCGACACCGAGTACAACTCCGTGGGCGGCTGGGTGACAGACGTTATGGAACACATCCCCGAAGCAGGCGAAACTGCCGAAACAGGTATATTCCGAATCACCGCCGCTGAAGTCAATGAACAGAACGTGGAAAAAGTTATTATTGAAGTTCTCCCATCTGAGGATGAGAACGACGAGGAGGAAGAAGAATGAGGAAACTGCTTATCTGCCTTATTGCAGTATCCATGATAGCCTGCGGAGGATGCACAGAAAAAAACAGCGGCACTTCCGGCAGTGCTGATGTATCCGCTTCCGAAACAAGCGAAACAGGCTTTTACGGTGCAGTCAGGGATATGAAGATCTGCGGCAGGGATGTATCGCTCCCCTGCACATTCAAGGAACTGGGCAAGGGATTCAGCTACGACTCCCCCATTGAGGATCAGAACAGCGGATATATGTTCACCACATTCCGCTGCGATGAAAAGGATATCGGCGTTATCTATCTGGAACTCCGTGATGACAAGAACTACGACAAAGCAAAGATAGTCTCAATGACACTCAACAGCAATTCCGAAGCCGCCGTAAATGGCGCAGGCATCGGAAGCTCCGAGGATGATGTAAAGAAGGCTTTCGGTGATATCGTAAGGACCGATCTGAATCTGGATTACGGCACAGAGGAAGACGGACTTGTGAGAATGCTGCTGAGCAGCGTGGATAATAAGGTATCATCCATAACCATAATGCTTCCTGAAAAGGACAGATAAATAAAAAAGCTGCGGAATAAACCGCAGCCTTTTTTCTTTCGTACAGGTTATGATCAGAACAGATCGAAGTTGCCGAAGGTATTATCGTCGATAACGTAGTAAACCTTGTTGATCTCAGGTCTAACGTATACAACTACGCTCTTGGCAGTCTTGATTCCTGCATCAGCCTTTGCCTTGTCAACGAGGTCAGTACCAGCGATCTCGCCGCCGTTGTACTGAATAACTACCTTTCTCTCCTCAGCAGCAGCCTTTGGAGCAGCAGCCTTCTTAGCAGGTGCCTTCTTTGCAGCAGGCTTCTTAGCAGCAGCCTTCTTTGCAGGTGCCTTCTTTTCAGCAGCCTTCTTCTCTTCTGCAGGAGCAGCAGCAGTAGCCTTTACCTCAACAGCTGCGTCTTCAGTCTTCTTAGCTCTTGGCATGATAATAACCTCCTTGAAATTACTTGTTGTTTACTGCGTTCTTGAGAGCCTGACCAGCCTTAAAAGCAGGAGCCTTTGAAGCAGGAGCAGTCATCATCTTCTTGGTCTGAGGGTTGATAACCTGCTTTTCCTTACGATCACGGACCTCAAATGTACCGAAGCCTACGATAGAAACCTTCTCACCGCTTGCGAGAGCATCTGTGATAGCAGCGATCATAGCGTTTACAGCTGACTCTGCATTCTTCTTTGTGAAATCTGTCTTCTCGGCAACAGCACTGATTAACTCTGTTTTTGTCATTGTGATATCCTCCATTTTTTGTAGATTTTTACAATTGAATTATATACCCTTTATGCCCATTTGTCAAGGAATTGGGAAAAAAAAGACAAAACGACCGATATTGCGCCGTTTGCAGTCCTTTTTTTATACATTTCACCTATAGAAAACGGCTATTTTCCGTTGCTGTGTGAAATACTGCATAGCATAGGGAAAAACTGATCATCCGTCATATTTTTCCTCAAGCCATTTTATCATTGAGGCGAAGCCCTCTTCGGAACGTTCAAACTCCTGTTCGTTCTCAATCTGTGCCTTCATAGAACACAGTCTGCCGTGCCATGTCATACACTTCAGAGTCTCGCCTGTGATGATCTTATAAGCGAACTCTCCCTTGCTGCCCGAATAGTCGTTGCCGCTGTCGAAATAGTAGAATTTCGGTATGTCGAATACCTCTGATACGCTCGGCATATCATATCCTCCCTTCAAAGAAGCTGACAGCTTTGTCAAGGCTGTCGTATACCGCAGAAATAAGCGGACGTATCTCATCGTCGGGCTGAGTCATATCCGGTATCATTATAGTATGACAGCCTGCGGAATATGCTGACTGTATGCCGTTGGGGGAATCCTCAAAGGCCGCACATTCCTGCGGAGGAAGTCCCAGTGCCTTTGCGGCTGTAAGGTAAATATCGGGGTCGGGCTTGCCGTTGGTTATCATGTCACCGCCAACAATAGCGGTAAAATAACCGGAAGCACCTATCTTCTCCACATACTTCACGCTTCTCTCCGTGGGAGTACAGGTAGCAACAGCCATTTTTACGCCATTGTCACGGAGATGATCCAACAGCGTGAAAAGTCCCTTTTTCACCTCAAGGCCGTGTTCATCGATATAGGCATTCAGCAGATCGGTACGGTGTGAGCGTACATCCTCTGTGGGGAAATCCTCACCGAAAAAGCTTTTCAGCTTCGGGATGGAGTACTTTCTCGAAAGGCTTCGTATAGCGTAAACGTGTTCGGGCTTCATATCGTACCCGAAGTCCTTTGCCGACTGAATCCAGAATCTGACGTAGAGTTTTTCGGTGTCTATCATCAGACCGTCCATATCGAAAATTGCACCTTTTATTTTTTCCATTGGTAGTATCAGTATTCCTTTCTTGCAGCCCCAACATTGGCGGCATGATCGATTATGCGTAAGGCGTGGAACGCCGAGGGCGGCGTTCCCTACATGGTGTCATGCAATCACAACCATTTTTAGTGCCAGCGAGCGAAAGCAGAGTAAGCTAAACGTACAAAGTAAGCAAGCTTGCGAGCGACAACGTGAACCGCCAGCGGGGGCGTCTCCGCCGAGGGCGGCGTTCCCTACATGGTGTCATGCAATCATAAGCATCTTTAGTGCCAGCGAGCGAAAGCAGAGTAAGCTAAACGTACAGGGTAAGGCGCCCTGCGCCGACTCGTGAAAGGCGCCGCCGCTCGCTCAGTGGCCTTACCAGTTGATCATCCAGTCGTACATTCCTTCGTACTGGAGGGCTGAACTGTTCCATGAGAAGTCAGCTTCCATGTCACGTACTACCATCTTATCCCACTGGTCACGATGATTGAAGTAAATATTCTTGGAGTAATTGATAACGTTCAGCATCTCGTCACCGTTGAAGTTGGCAAATGAGAAGCCTGTGCCGGTTCCTTCATACTCATTGTACGGCTGTACTGTGTCCTTCAGTCCGCCTGTTTCACGTACTATCGGCACTGTACCGTAACGGAGCGAGATAAGCTGTGTAAGTCCGCATGGCTCAAACAGCGATGGCATAAGCATTGCATCTGCTGCTGCATAAAGCTTGTGTGCAAGTTCATCATTATAGAGTATATTTGCGGACACTCTGTCAGGATACTTCCACTGATAATGCTTGAACATATTCTCATATCTCGGGTCGCCTGTGCCGATAACTACAAACTGTGTGTTCTCGTCGCAGATGCGCTCCATTGCATAGTTGACAAGGTCAAGTCCCTTCTGGTCGGTGAGACGGGAGATTATAGCTATCATATACTTGCCTTCGTCCACAGGAAGTCCCAGCTGCTCCTGAAGCTTTTTCTTGTTCTCCGCCTTCTTCTCCCTGACATTATTCTTGTTGAATTCGGCAAATATCTTCTTATCGTTGGACGGGTCGAATATCTTATAGTCAATACCGTTTACGATTCCACGCAGCGATGCTGCACGGGCCCTGAGAAGTCCGTCAAGCTGCTCGCCGAAGAAAGGATACTTTATCTCCTCAGCATAGGTCTCTGATACAGTTGTGATATAGTCAGCGTAAACCAGTCCGCCCTTGAGCATATTGGCATTCTTGTGGAATTCCAGCTTATCTGCTGTGAACATATAATCAGGCAGAGCGGTGTTGAACTTGAATGTGTCTATATCCCACACGCCCTGGAATTTCAGATTGTGGATGGTCATGATAGTCTTTGTTGAACTGAAAAACGGATTGGTCGCAAAGGCTGTGTGAAGGAATACAGGTATCATCGATGCCTGCCAGTCATGACAGTGTATAACATCGGGTCGGAAGCCTATAACAGGCAGAATTGCCAGTACAGCCTTGCAGAAGAAAGTGAATCTCTCGATATCCCATTTCAGGTCTGATGAATAGGGCGTATCACACTTGAAGTAGTATTCGTTATCCACAAAATAGAACTTGATACCGTTGTACTCATACTCCATGATACCAACGTGAGCGCCTTCATTTCTCATGCCGTAATCCATATAGAAATGTGTAACGTACTTGAAATCGTTTCTGTACTGAGCGGGGATGCAGGTGTAATATGGCATTATAACTCTTACGTCAAACTTATCCTTGTTGATATACTGCGGAAGTGCGCCTACTACGTCCGCAAGTCCTCCTGTCTTTATGAAAGGAACACTCTCTGATGCTGCGAATAAAATATTGTTCATGGCATTAACTCCTTTTACTTAATTTTGCCGCAGCCGCTCTCCATTCTTCATCTATACAAGCAGCTACAGTTTTACAATTTATATTATATACCAATTCCGGCATATAGTCAAGGCAAAACAGTGAAATACCCAGGGCAACAGCGTTTACTTTTTGGGGCGATTCATAATTCTTGCAAACCATCCGTAAAGCATCGCTGCTCTTGCTTTACTACTTTGTCAGGGGGACGCTGTCCCCCTCATTCACCCCCTGCAAGGGAGATAACATCCCCCTTGACCCCGGAATGCCGCCTTCGGCGGTTTTTATTATTTATTTAAAAGTAAACGCTGTTGCCCTGGTGAAATACCCACAAAAAACCGTCCGCACACTTAATGTACGGACGGTTTACTTTTTTCAGCTGATGAATATTACTGGCGGTTTTTAAGCCATTCATCAAGAGCAGCCTGCTGCCAGCTGTCGTCAACATTGTTCAGGTCATCGACCTTGACAGCTGTAGTCAGGACAGGATTGCCTGCACCTGTTACCTGAAAAGTGAGGATAGTAGTCTTAGGTGCAGATGTTACGCTTGTTTTTGCTGTAGTTGTAGCAGTTGTTGTAACAGTTGTCTTGGCAGCGGCAGTTGTAACTGCGTCGCCTCTCTGCTCAGCAGCGAACTGCTCAAGAGTGCCCTTGTAGCCTGTGGATGTCTTAGCGTAGTATGTGAGAAGCATTGTAGCGTCACGTCCGTCGATGATGTCATCGCCGTTGATATCGCCGAAAGAAGCTGTCTGCTGAACCGGAGCAGAAGTCTTGGGCATTACAGGGATAGCAACCTCGCCGTTGATGGACTTAGCAATAAAGTCAGCGTCAACTTCATCAAGGCCTAAGCCCGGATGATAAACGTCAGCATTGATAAGTCCCTGAGGAGATATCTTTATCTTTGCATCTGCAAGATAGCTCTTTAATAATGTCACATCTTCGATATCAACTGCACCGTCGCAGTTTACATCGCCGTACTTTGTATCCTTTGAAGTAGTTGTTACAGGAGTTGAAGGTGTTGTCTTTGAAGTAGTAGTTGTTGTTGTTGATGTTGTAGTAGTGGTAGTTGTTGCAGCAGTTGTAGTTGTCGTTGTTTCCGGTGCTGAACCGATCAGATTAAAGTCATAGCCAGCTCTTTCAGCATATTTCTGAGCAGATGAATTTTCATATCCATATATAACACCCTCATATTTTCTTCCAATTAAAGGCGCCCATGTTGTATTACATATAGTATTTTCGTCTTGTGTAATTGAGCAATCGGGATTGAGGATAGTAATTCCGGTTAATTGTTTACAGCCGCCAAAAGCTTTTCCTAAAAATTCAAGGCTTTTTGGTAGAACTACGTTTTTTAAACCTGTACCATTAAATGCGCTGTCATTTATTTCTACGATTCCTTCCGGAAGAGTTATCTCTTCTAAAGCATTACAAACATAGAAAGCACTATCATCAATATACTTGATTGACGAGGGAAGATCAACAGAAACTAAAACCTGACAATTTCTGAATGTATTTTTTCCAATCCTGCTTATACCTGCCGGGATTTTAACAGCCCCCAGTTTTAAACAGCTCCAGAAAGCTCCATCGCCAATAGTTTCAACTGACGAAGGAATATTTATCTTTTTGATAGCTGTTCCATAAAAAGCTTTATCACCTATTTTTTTCACGCCATCAGGTATAGTGATCTCATCAAGAACACTGTTGGAATTATCCATATAAAAAATTCCGTTAGGTATCTCAGTTACGCCTTTTTCAAATGTAACTTTCTTAATTGCGATACAATTAAAGAAAATATTATCCCCCGCTTCTTCAATGCTGCTTGGATACGTAACTTCTTCAAGAGCTACGCAGCCTGAAAAAGCATTTTCGCCTAAGACCTTGAGGCTATTCGGAAGTGAAAGCGAAGTAATTACTTCGCAGTATGCAAATGCATTTTTAGCGATTTCCTCAACGCCATCAGGTATAGAAACAGATGCAAGTTTTTTATTTGACTGAAATGCAAATCCGCCTATTTTCTTTAACTTTGATGGTAACACTATTTTTCTGATTCCTGTACCGTAAAATGCACTATTGCCTATTTGGGTTACGCTGTCAGGAATAGCAATGCTTGATATTTCTTTTTTTTCGTTAAATACACGATCACCTATAACAGTAACTGCCTGACCATTTACCTTAGATGGAATTGTTACGTCAGTTTCAGCATTATTGCTGTATTCAATCAGTTCAGCATGGTCAGCATAAACATTAAAAGTAAAATCGCCTTCGGTAACTTTCTCATAGTCAGCAGCAGAAGCTGTGATAACGGTATCGGGAGCGATGTCGCTGATAAAAGGCACAGAACCGCCCACGATAGTGAGAGCCATTACGGCCGCAATGAATTTGTTGATCTTCATGGTCAGAATCTCCTCCATATTATATAATAATCGAATACCCATATTATATCACTTTGTACACCATTTGTCAATGAAATACAGCAGAATGTTCCTTTCTCTTATTTGCCCGTAATAACAGAAAGGAGCGCACAACCGTGCGCCCCAATAAAGCAATATTTAAGATCGACCGAGCCGGCGTCAGCTTGTTACTTGAAGTACTTAACGCCGTTCTCAAAGATCATCTGATCCTTGTTGCCTTCAACGTTCTTGCAGATGAAGCTGCCCTTACGCTCTGAGTGACCCATCTTACCGAATACACGTCCGTCAGGTGAAGTGATACCCTCGATAGCCTCGATGGATGTGTTAGGATTGTAGCGGATATCCATTGTAGGCTCGCCGTTCATATCAACATACTGTGTAGCGATCTGTCCCTTTGCAGCAAGTCTCTGGATGAGATCCATAGGTGCTACGAAGCGTCCCTCACCGTGTGAGATCGGAACTGTGTGGATATCGCCTACCTTGTTTCCGTAGAGCCATGGGCTCTTGTTGGAAGCGATACGTGTATTTACCATCATTGACTGGTGTCTTGCAATGGTGTTGAATGTAAGTGTAGGTGATTCGTCAGTCATATCAACGATCTCGCCGTATGGTACGAGACCAAGCTTGATAAGTGCCTGGAAGCCGTTGCAGATACCGAGCATAAGACCGTCACGGTTCTTCAGAAGATCGTGGACAGCGTCCTTGATCTTAGGATTGCGGAAGAATGCCGTAATGAACTTACCGCTTCCCTCAGGCTCGTCACCGCCGCTGAATCCGCCGGGGATCATGATGATCTGTGACTCACGGATAGCCTTCTCGAAGTAGTCAACGGACTCCTCGATATCGCCTGCAAACATATTGCGGATAACAACTGTCTCTGTAACAGCGCCTGCCTTCTCGAAAGCTCTTGCTGTATCGTATTCGCAGTTTGTACCCGGGAATACAGGGATGAGCACCTTTGGCTGTGCAGCCTTGATAGTAGCTGAGAGGTGGATATTCTCGTTGTAGGAATATGTCTCGGGCTTAGCGTCTGTAGTCTTTATCCTGCATGGGAATACAGGCTCAAGCTTGCCTTCCCATACTCTCTGGAGACTGTCAAGACCCATTGTATACTCACGGGTAACGATGTTGTACTCGTTGATGGTCTGACCGATAAGGTGCTCGCCTTCCTCAGCCTCGCCGTTGAGCTCAACGATGAATGAGCCGTAGCATGGCTGGAAGAGCTGCTTGCCTGAGAGCTGTGTCAGGAACTCGAAACCGATCTTGTTACCGAAGCACATCTTAGCAATACCCTCAGCAACACCGCCGTAGCCGTTTGTCCAGATTGCGTTTGCTCTGCCGTCAGCGATGAGCTTCTCTACCTTGTCGAAGCAAGCCTTGATGCTGTCGAATACAGGGAGACCGTTCTCATCGTAAGCAGGAGTGATGAGTATAACAGGATTGCCTGCTGACTTGAATTCTGTTGAAACTATCTTATCAGCCTTAGCTGTTGAAACTGCGAATGAAACAAGTGTAGGAGGAACATCGATATTCTCGAATGTACCTGACATTGAGTCCTTGCCGCCGATAGAGCCGCAGCCCATTTCAAGCTGTGCCTTGAATGCACCGAGAAGTGCAGCCATAGGCTTGCCCCAGCGCTTAGGATCGTTCTGTGTTCTCTCGAAGTATTCCTGGAATGTGAGCCAGCACTTCTTGTAAGTACCGCCTGCTGCAACTACCTTAGCGATAGACTCGATAACAGCCAGCATTGCGCCATGGTAAGGGCTCTTTGAAGATATATCCGGATTGTAGCCCCAGCCCATCAGTGAACAGGTGTTTGTCTCGCCCTTGAGTACAGGTATCTTTGCAGCCATTGCCTGTGAAGGAGTGAGCTGATATACGCCGCCGAAAGGCATGAGAACTGTGCCTGCGCCGATAGTTGAGTCGAACTTCTCGATAAGGCCCTTCTGTGAGCACACATTGAGGTTGGACATGAGATGTGACCAGCTTTCGGCTGTATCAGGCATAACATCTTCCTCAGCCTTTGAAGGAGCCTCAACTTCGATGTCTGTATACTTAGGAGCGCCGTTGGAGTTGAGGAATTCACGGGAAAGGTTAACGATAGTCTTTCCGTTCCAGTTCATCTTGAGTCTTGGCTCGTCCACAACATTAGCAACGAGAGTAGCCTCAAGGTTCTCCTTTGCAGCTTCTTCCATGAATCTCTTTACGTCGTAAGGAGCGATGACAACAGCCATTCTCTCCTGTGACTCGGAAATAGCGATCTCAGTACCGTCAAGACCGTCGTACTTCTTGGGCACCTTGTTAAGGTCGATAACGAGACCGTCTGTCAGCTCGCCGATAGCAACGGATACACCGCCTGCACCGAAGTCGTTGCAGCGCTTGATAAGCTTTGTTACCTTAGGATTGCGGAACAGTCTCTGGAGCTTTCTCTCCTCGGGAGGATTACCCTTCTGTACCTCAGCACCGCAGGTCTCCAGTGATTCGAGAGTATGTGACTTTGATGAACCTGTAGCGCCGCCGCAGCCGTCACGGCCTGTCTTTCCTCCGAGGAGGATGACAACATCGCCTGCAACAGGAGCTTCACGGCGGATATTCTCAGCAGGAGCAGCACCGAGAACAGCACCTATCTCCATACGCTTAGCAACATAGCCGGGGTGATATACTTCAGCAACGTGGCCTGTAGCAAGACCGATCTGGTTGCCGTATGAACTGTAACCGTTGGCAGCACCAACAGTGATCTTTCTCTGCGGCAGCTTGCCCTGGATTGTATCCTCAACAGGTACGAGAGGATTAGCAGCACCTGTTACACGCATAGCCTGATATACATATGAACGGCCTGAAAGCGGGTCACGGATAGCGCCGCCGAGACAAGTAGCAGCACCGCCGAAAGGCTCGATCTCAGTAGGATGGTTGTGGGTCTCGTTCTTGAACATGAGGATCCAGTCTTCCAGTTCGCCGTCGATATCGACCTTGATCTTTACTGAGCAGGCGTTGATCTCCTCGCTCTCGTCAAGATCAGGAAGCTTGCCGTCAGCCTTCAGCTTCTTTGCAGCGAGAGTACCGATATCCATAAGAGTGATGGGCTTGTCTGTTCTGCCCAGTTCCTTGCGGACATTGAGGTACATATCGTAAGTATCCTTGATATAAGGAGTGTCTATATCCACCTTCTTAACATTTGTGAGGAATGTGGTATGACGGCAGTGATCTGACCAGTAGGTGTCGATCATGCGTATTTCTGTGATAGTCGGGTCACGGTGTTCCTCATTCTTGAAGTAATCCTGACAGAACCTGATATCATCGTAATCCATAGCAAGGCCAAGCTTGTCCACGAAAGCGTGAAGGCCTGCCTCGTCAAGCTGTGTGAAACCGTCGAGAGTCTCAACAGTTGTAGGGATCTCATAGTTAGTGTCGAGAGTCTTTACCTTTTCAAGTGAAGCTTCACGGCTCTCAACAGGGTTGATGATGTATGACTTTATCTTATCGAATTCAGCATCGGATATCTCGCCCTTGATAATGTAGATACGAGCATTTCTCACACGGCAGCGCTCGCCCTGACGAAGGATCTGGATACACTGCTCACAGCTGTCTGCTCTCTGGTCGAACTGACCGGGGAGGTATTCTACGGCGAATACTCTCTCATCGCCTTTGATCTCGGGCATCTCACGACATACTGTATCAACAGCAGGCTCTGAGAATACTGTATTTACAGCAGCCTCGAAATCCTCTTCACTGAGCTTGTCTGCGTCGTATCTGTTAAGTACTCTTACATTTTCGATATCTATTCTCAGAGCGGTCTTGATATCGCTGAGAACGGACTGAGCCTCAACTGCAAACTCAGGCTTCTTTTCCACATAAATTCTGAATACGGACATAAAGAACTCCTCTCGATCAATGCGTAATTCATAATTCGTAATTCGTAATTTATGGTGTCACTTCGTGACGGAGCTGAATAACTGACCGCTCCATTTAATTACGCATTACGCATTACGCATTACGAATTAAAATTTTTAGTAGGATAGGTGTTCGGGGATGCCGAAGCAATCATCCGAACTGCTACTTTCTATTATAACACTTATTATCCGATTACGCAAACTTTTTTCGGGATTTTTCCGTGAAATTTTTATTAATGTGTAATCGGGGGCATATCCGTGGTGAAATTCTGTACTATTTTCACGTTCAAACAGCACAGGAACCGTTTTCCCCACCAGTGAAGCCAGATATTTTTCACGGCATTCCCCTGCCGCCGCTGTCATTTTCTGCCATCTTTCGGTCTTGACATTTTCGGGGACCTGTCCATCCATTTTGTCAGCACGGGTACCGTGTCTGCGTGAGTAGCGGAAAACGTGGACTTTTGCGAAGCCGATTTTCTTCACGAACGCCGCTGACTCTGCGAAATCCTCGTCGGTCTCCTGCGGAAATCCCACCATGACATCGGTGGTGAACGAACAATCGGGGAAAATTTTTCGTATCCGCTCCGTCAGCTGATAGTATTCCTCAGCTGTGTATTTGCGGTTCATTGCTCTGAGTGTGCGGTCACAACCGCTTTGCAGCGATAAATGGAACTGCGGACAGAACTGCGGTATCGCCGCAAGCCGCATGAGCATATCCTCCGACATCATCTCAGGCTCAAGGGAACCCAGACGGATACGCTCTATTCCCCCTGTCCCGGAGCAGACCTTTACTGCATCCGCCATATCATAGCCGAATTCTCTGCCGTAGAAAGCGAGATTTATTCCCGTGAGGACTATCTCCTTCTTTCCGTTTGCAGCGATATCGGCTATTTCCTGCCTTACAATTTCTAACGGCTTTGAGCGGCATCGTCCCCTTGCAAATGGTATCATGCAATAGGAGCAGAACTGATCGCAGCCGTCCTGTATCTTCACGAAAGCACGGGTATTGTCATCAAAGCGTGAGCATACGATAGGCTCAAAGGGCTCACCTTTAATATAAGGGGAAATACTGACAATTCTCCGCCTGTCTGCAAGACATTCCTCCACCAGTGCAGGAATACCGCTTCTGTCCTTAGTGCCGACTATGATATCGGCATCCGTAAGCTTTGCCGCCTCATCGGGACTTGCCTGCGGATAGCAGCCTGTCAGGGCTATAACCGCATCGGGCAGCGCCGCCCTCGCCTTTCTCAGAGCCGCAAGCACACGGCTGTCCCCCGAAGAAGTAACGGTGCAGGAGTTTATCACAACAGCGTCAGCTCCCTCCTGAGAGCGGAGTATCTCAAATCCACGCTCACGAAAAAGCGACTTCATGCATTCGGTCTCATAGTGATTCACCTTGCAGCCGAATGTTATAAAAAATACCCTGAACATATCTCACCTTCTCACTTTATTCAATACGTCATTGTTACCACTTTGTAACTTATTTGCCGTTCATTGATTTTTTACACAAAAATTTAATGTTCACTTTATGCATAGTCAATAGTTTTCCGAATTTTTTTCCAACCCCTTGACATTGGGATTTTTTAGTGCTATTATAAAGGTGCGGAAGGGAAAGCCGCAAGAAGAAAAAGAAATAAACAAGAAAAAACACCCTAACATTTGAAACAGGAGGTAATAGTTATGACAAAGACAACTGTAAATCTTCAGGCAATCAACGACGTTAAGGAATTCGTTAATATCGTTATGAAGTACGATTTTGATATCGACCTCGTATCAGGCAGATACGCTGTTGATGCTAAGTCGATCATGGGTATCTTCAGCCTCGATCTCTCCAAGCCAATCGAGCTCAACGCTCACACAGACGACGCTGACAAGTTCATGAAAGAGATCGACAAGTTCATCGTTAAGTAATAGCGCAAACAATAGCATATATCTTTAAAAGACGGCATATGCCGTCTTTTTTGCAAGCTGGCGGCAGCTTGGTCGGCTCTTTATATCCTATGTTGACATACCCTCATGTTCAGACAGAATCCTGCCTCACTTTCGGGCAACCCCGATCACGCTTCGCAAACCGCCCGGCTTCGGCTCAGTCTCTTTTGCTTCTGCGCCTTACACTCAGCTTCTTCAGAGGATCGTGGACACGTATGCTGCGGATATAATCGTATATCACATCAGGGTCAACTCCTGCGTTGTGCTGGCTCTGATAGAATTTCTTCAGTGTCTCTATATCCATGCCAACGCCCTTTGGATAGGTCACATCCTTAGCCGCAAATACTACCGCTCCCTTTACGGGGATATCGTAGAATCTGCCTTTTTTCAGGTGGTGGACGATATTATCCATGTGGGTCTTGTTCTGATACTGAGGATTGCGGAAGGTGTGGGTGTTCTTGCCTATCTTATGAGTCAGGAACTCGCCGCTTCCGGTGATCTCCCCCGACACGCCCTTAGTCTCGATAACAAGGATCCCGAATTTACCGATAACAAGATGGTCTATCTCGCAGGCTTTTTTATAAAGCGGCAGATAGACATTATTCATTATGTGGACATTATCCTTGCGGCTTACCTTTCTGAGAGCATTTGCGACTTTCTTCTCAGCCGCCCTGCCCTTGCGGTTTCCTTTGCTGAAATAGCTGCACAGATACAGAATGATGAGCAGAATAAGCACAGCTATGACTGCGCAAAGTATCTGATTTTCTATAATGTAATTTATGATATCATTAAATTTTTCCATATGCATAATCCGTTTTTTTAAAGCAATAATACTTACAGACGCTCAGTAAGAGATTTTCAGAGCGTCGCCAAAATCCCGAACAAGAGGTGTTCTCAATATGTGGGACAAGATCGCACTTATTCTCCTTATAATAGGCGGAATAAACTGGGGATTAGTGGGAATATTCGAGCTTGATCTGGTCGCATGGCTTTTCGGCGGTGCAGACAGTGTTCTTGCCAGAACAGTCTACATTCTTGTAGCGATCTCGGCAGTATGGTGCATCTCTCTCCTTTTCAGAAAGGAAGAGGCACTTTCTTATCAGCGTTCAGACCACTGATCTTTTGACGTCTCCTTCATGATGCCGTAAGGAGACGGGAGCGGACCATAGTGTCCGCTTACATAAGTTCACCGTTCTGTAGGGGACGGCGTCCCCGACGTCCCGAATATAAAACGTCCGCTTACATATAGGCAACACCGCACAAAGCTTGTGCTGAAGATGCGCCGACAGATTTTTCGTCAGATTGTATAGAAATTTCGCAGGCATACTATCGTATGTCAAGAAATTTCTGTGCAGGATGACGGAAAATATGTCCGCAGATTCAGTGCAAAGCCGTCAGGTGAGCTTTGTGCGGTGTTGCCTATATAAAAAGGGAGGCTTTTCAGCCTCCCTGTATTTATTAGTCGCTGATGTAAGGAAGCAGAGCGATGTGTCTTGCTCTCTTGATAGCAACTGTAAGCTCACGCTGATGGAAAGCGCAAGTACCTGTTACACGTCTTGGAAGGATCTTAGCTCTTTCAGTCATGCACTTTCTGAGCTTAGCAAGGTCCTTATAATCAATTCTCTCGATTCTGTCTGCGCAGAACATACAAACCTTCTTGCGAGGCTTCTTTGAGGGACGAGAATTTCTTTCCTTTTCCATGACAATTTCTCCTTTCGTAATAATGTTTCAGCTTTTACTCAGAACGGAACGTCTCCGTCGCTGAGAATTTCCTCGAAATCGCTGAGGTTGCCGTAAGACATACTGTCATTATTCGGTGCAGGTGCTGCCTGTGGAGGAGCTGCCTGCTGTGGAGGAGCCTGATAGTTATTCTGTGCAGGAGCGCCGTAGCCGTTATTCTGATAACCGCCGTTACCGCCCTGATAGCCGCCGCCGTTTCCGCCGCTTTCATTCTTGCCGCCAACAAACTCAACATTATCCACGAACACGTCCATAGTGTAATGGGTAACATCGGGATGATTTCTGTCCTGATAGTTGTTGTTTCTGAGTGAGCCCTCAACGCAGATCATCTTGCCCTTGTTGAAGTAACGTGAAACGAATTCAGCAGTCTGTCTCCAAGCGACACAAGTGATAAAATCAGCCTGTCTTTCGCCTGTATTCTTATCAGCAAATCTTCTGTCGATAGCAACAGTGAATCTGCATGAAGAGATACCGCTCTGAGTCTGTCTCAGTTCGGGGTCTGCTGTAAGTCTGCCGACTAAAATAACCTTATTCATCTGACCGCCTCCTAAATAGTGAAGTAGAATTATTCAACAACTGTAACGAGTGAACGGAGGATACCGTCGCTGAGGTTGAGACGTCTTGAAAGATCAGCTGGATAATCAGGCTGTGATGTGAAAGTATAGATCACGTAGTAGCCCTCTGTCTCGTCTTCGATAGGATATGCAAGCTTGCGCTTACCCCAATCCTCGTTGACTTCAACAGCTTCAGCGTGACGCTCGATTCTCTCCTTGAACTTCTGGATGAGAGCCTTCATAGGTTCTTCACCGTTCTTGAGGCTGAAAACAACCATTACTTCATACTTAGCGGATACCTTTGCCATTTAGCACACCTCCTTCTGGGATCATGCCCGACAACTTACTGCGGGCAAGGATAATAATAGTAACGTGCTTACACACGATACTTAAATAGTATACCATAACCCGTCCGATTTGTCAACGGAACAGAAATATTTTTTTATTTTAACGACAAGCTGACGGCAGCTTGACCCCGATCACGAATCGCTTGCTCCGCTCGCTGGCACTTCTTGTATTATTCTATTCAGATAAAATGTAGGGGCGGACATTCTCCGTCCGCCCGATAATATCATTCAAACATCGGATATCGTTTCTTGTCCGCCGCAGTGATCTGACGTATCACACGGGCAGGAACTCCCGTTGCAATTACGTTTGACGGAATGCTTCTCGTCACTACGCTTCCTGCGCCCACTACAACATTATCGCCGATGGTCACACCGCCGAGGACGATTACTCCTGCGCCGAACCACACGTTATTCCCCACAGTTATTGGAAGTGCCACTTCCAGTCCTGCGTTGCGCTGATCGGCATCGAGAGCGTGTTCGGCAGTGGTGAAAATGCAGTTGGGAGCGATAAAAACATGATCTCCGAATGTCACCTTTCCGCCGTCAAGTATCTGGCAGTTATGGTTTGCGAAGAAATAATCGCCCACTGTTGTATTATAGCCGTAATCGCACCAGAACGGCGCATTTACGGTGATATCCCGCCCCATTTTTCCGAATATGCGGCTGAGTATCTCCCTCTGCACAGAGCGGTGTGACGGGCGTGTCTGGTTGAATTCAAAGCAAAGATCATTGCATCGCTCTATCTCTGCGATGAGATCCTTGTCATAATTGGCATCATAAAGATAGCCAAGGTCTCGTTTTTCTTTCTCAGTCATAGTTCCCTCCCTCTTGTATGACTTACCATATGAACGGTATAAGCTTGTATCTTACTTTTTTCTTGTATTCAGAGTATCCCTCCAGTCCTTCTTCAAGTATCTTTTCTTCATTGCCTATACGCAATGCAATTATTATCGGATATATCAGGAATATCACAAATGATATCACCGAACCCAGTATCACGGGTATGGACAGGAACATGAGAATAGTTGCGGTATACATGGGATGGCGCATTACGCCGTAAAGCCCCGTATCCACTACCTTCTGGTTTTCCTGCACCTCAACTGTACGGGAAAGATAGGCATTTTCCCTCATTACCTCCGCATACATCACATACGAAAGCAGAAACAGCACCACGCCGATGATGGCCGCCCATTCCGGGAATGATACCCAGCCGAATCGGTAAGTCAGCCCTGCCATGATGAAACCTGCAAGAAACATCACTCCGCTGAGAGCGACCACGCCTTTCTGTTCGGATTCCTTTTCCTTTGAATCAAGCCGCTTTTTCAGCAGTTCAGGCTCTTTCACGTAAAGCACTATCCCCAGTATCAGCATTGGTATGAATAACGCTCCCATGAACAGCCAGCCTCCGGTATACCCCAATGTACCGGCAGGCAGAAACACCAGCACTCCCACCAGTATAATACCGATGATAAGCTTTGAAAGTCCCTGTACAAGTAATTTTTTATTCATTTTCATGTCCCCCTTATCTGTACCCCCCCTATATCATTAAAGCTTGAAATCGTCGTAAAGAATATTCAGAGCCTCTGTCAGCTTGCGCATATCCGAATATGTTCTGCCGTCCGACTCCTTGATAAGTGCGGCCAGTCTGTCCGAAGCCGCAAGAAGTTCCGTATACGCAGGACTGAAGCTGGCGGTATTCCTGTTCTTTTTCGGAATGAGCACAGGCTCGGCATCAACGGTAACAACGCCTTCTCCGATGTCAAATTCAGCACCGCTGTACGGCACATACACATCCGCACCAAGTTCCTCACGGAGGCGCTGTCCGAATGATTCCGCAGAGCTCGCCTCACCATGGTTGATGAAGAATTTCTTGACGCCCTTGATAGCCTTTGCCCAGCTGAGAAGTCCGTTAACGTCTGCATGGCCGCTTACGCCGGGAAGCTGTGTGATATGAGCGGCAACTCTTACAGTCTCACCGAAAAGCTTTACTCTCTTTGCGCCCTCGATAAGCGAACGTCCGAGAGTATTGCCAGCCTGATAGCCGACAAAGAGGATAGTATTAGCCTTCACCCAGAGGTTATGCTTCAGGTGATGCTTGATACGACCTGCCTCACACATACCGCTGGCCGAGATTATTACCTTCGGGCGGCTGTCGCTGTTGATAGCACGGGAATCATCACTGGAAACTGTCCTGATAAGGTCATCGAAAAACAGCGGATTTATGCCCTGACGCACATAGCTGAGCGCTTCCTCATCGTAACAGCTCTCACGGTTGCTGATGAATATGTCGGTAGCTTCATTTGCAAGAGGACTGTCCACGTAAACGGGGAATCCGTCGTGATTGTGCACCAGTCCGTCTACCTTTATTTTACGCAGGAAGTAGAGCATTTCCTGAGTTCTGCCCACTGCAAACGACGGAATAATAACGCTTCCTCCCCTGTCGAAAGTCTCCTGAAGCACCTGAGCGAGAGCCTTGACATAATCTGTAGGGCGGTCGTGAACACGGTTGCCATAAGTGGACTCCATAACTACATAGTCAGCCTCGTCGATGTACTGCGGGTCACGGATGAGCGGCTGGTTGGTGTTGCCGATATCGCCCGAGAATACGATCTTCTTTGTAACTCCGTCCTCTGTGAGAGTGAGGATGATACTCGATGAGCCGAGAAGATGGCCTGCGTCACGGAAGTAAACGTTTATGCCTTCGCAGATATCCACAGATGTCTCGTATCTATGGGGAACGAAAAGCTCGATAGCACCGAGAGCGTCATCCATTGTATACAGCGGTTCATAGGGCTGTTCGCCACGTCGCTCTGCCTTTCTGCTGCGCCATTCTGCTTCAAATTCCTGAATGTGAGCGCTGTCACGGAGCATGACGCTGCAAAGGTTTACAGTAGCATCCGTAGCGTGTATCTCGCCCTTGAAGCCGCCTGCATAGAGTAATGGCAGAAGTCCCGAATGGTCGATATGAGCGTGTGTCAGCAGGACAAAGTCTATATTTCCGGGAGCAGTCGGTATCTGGACATTCTCATAAATGTCCTCGCCCTGTTCCATTCCGAAATCGACAAGGAATTTCTTGCCGCAGGCTTCGATATATGTGCAGCTGCCCGTAACTTCGTGGGTAGCTCCGATAAAAGTCATTTTCATAAATATGCACCTCGCTTTTGTGTCGGTGTAATACCGCTTATAGTATAATTATACCACATTATTGACGTATTGTCTATATCTATTTGTTAAAAATTAAGGGAGAGTAATTGTTTATATTATACTGATAAAGGGATGGCTTTTGTAGGGAACGCCGCCCTCGGCGTTCCACAAGTCTGAAATATGACATGGAATTACGGGCGCACACTGTGCGCCCCTACAGATTCGTCTTATTTTGTCAAAATTAAAGGACGGCCAATGGCCGTCCCTACAGAATCAAAGATAACCAACGGGCGGATGGTATCCGCCCCTACATATGTTACGTGAACAGTATTTACAAGAAGCACCGTCGAGCGAAAGCAGATTATGCTAAACGGACAAAGTAAGGCGCTTGCGCCGACTCGTGATCGGGGTCAAGCTGCCGACAGCTTGAAAATGGATCCGAACAGTAAAGTCGGATCCATTTTGAAATATGTTAGAAATGTATAGCAATTATTATGTCCGCAGTATCAGATACCGCAGTCCTCATAGTCCTTCCATCTCTCAATATAGAGCTTGTTGCTCCAGTTCTTTATAAGGATGTAGGTAACAGAAGCGATTGCGAGGAATATAGCTCCCATAAGCGGAAGTGAATCCTTTATCATTTTTCGTTCCGAATATCTTTCTTTGCGGCTCATACTAAAACTCCCTTGCTATAGATTATTCTGCTGATTTTTCTCCGTTCATTTCTGCCATAAGTCTTGCAAATTCTGCATCGACCTTAGCATCATTTTCCATCTGTGCGAAAGAATCCCTGAGTTCATCTTCGCCATTTCCTGCGATCTCAGTGAAAGCATCAGCTTCAGCTTCCTTCATGCTGATCTTCTCTTCCATTCTGTCAAGCTTTTCCTGAGCGGAATTTCCGCCGAATCCGCCTGAAGCTTTGGCAAGATTCTTCTTTGTATCCGCCATCTGCGCACGGGCAATGAGCATTGCCTGACGGCTCTTTGCCTCGTCAAGCTTAGCCTTGAGAACCTCAACCTGATCACCGATAGCCTCGGTCTGGTCGGAGATGGATTCATACATTTCCTTGTAAGCTTCCATATCCTCGTCAGCCTTGATCTTCTTTGCAAGTGCCTGCTTTGCAAGGTCCTCCTTGCCTGCTGACAGAGCCTGCTTAGCCTTGTTCTCCCAGTCGGCGGAAACCTGCTTGGCGTCGAGGTATCTCTTTTCAGCCATACGCTCGCTTGCCTTAGCCTTGCCGTAATTCTGTGTAGCCTTGTTCAGTTCTTCCTGCATATCGAGGATGACCTGTTTCACCATCTTTTCGGGATCCTCAGCCCTGTCGATAAGATCGTTTATATTTGCCTTGAGCAGATCGCTCAGTCTGCTGAATACGCTCATTTTTAGTTCCTCCTATATCATTTGTACTATTGCTCTGCCGGTTCAGATTTGATCCGCAAAGCTGCAGCAGTCCTCAGAGACAGAACTGCAATATTATTATAGATGATTTCTATAACAATGTCAAGGAGAATTAGTTTAATTTCACACAATTTTCACTGTTATGATGCAATTATTATAGCGTAAATATAATTATATTTAAATTATACATTCCGTACACAGCAGTCATCGTTCCGCAAGGTAATCACACAGCCCCGAAAAAATTGTCAGCGCAGTCTTTTCCTGATATTCTTCCGTATCAAGAAGCGCTGCCTCCCCGGGATTCGACAGGAAGCCGCACTCCGCCATGATGGTGGGGTTCTTGCTGTAGTAGCAGAGAAAAAGCTCCTTGCCGCATTCCTTTATCTCACGGTTATTGTCAGGCTGCAAAAGAGTCGCAAAACGCTTCTGCACCGCCCTTGCAAGGTCTTCGCTCCCACGCTGCTCATCAGAATAAAACATCTGCGCTCCGCTGTAAACAGGATCGGTGAACTGATTCTGATGTATGGATATGCAAACGGCATTGTCCTCGCTGTTGAATATCTTCAGCCTGTTGTCCATGTCAGAACTTTTCTGCGCCGCTATCCCCTCGATGCCTTTATCGTGGATGGACGTGTCGCTGTCCCTTGTGACTTTCACATCAAATCCGCTTACTAATAATATGTCCTTCAGCCTCTGCATTATGCTCAGATTTATCCCCTTTTCGGGAATACCCTCCGCCGACGTGCAGCCACCGTCTATGCCGCCGTGTGGTGGGTATGTCTTAAATATAGTTATTTTTTATTAGCAAACGCATGAGTTAATAATCCTCGAATCACGCCACTGGAATATTTTATCTATAAGCAAAATGATGTTAAGTGATTACAACTATTCCTTCATCTGTGGAAAAACTGCTGCAAAAACAGTATATACCATATATCCTGCAACGGTTCCCAACGTGTTATTGATGATATCATCTATCTCAGTAACTCCTCGGCTCGTAATAAACTGCATTGTTTCTATGCCATATGAGAAAAGGAAGCCGGTAACAGTTACCGCAGCAATGGTGTTGAATCGCTTATGAATAAACGGCAGCAAAAATCCCAGCGGTACAAAGAATAGTATATTCAAGAATATCTGTAAGAACCAGAATAGATGGTTGGGCCGTTCTATCATTGCCTGCACCTCACGGAATGGTTCAAATATAACTCCTCTGCTGTTTGGCATTCGCAGAACCATTGTCTCACGTACTATGAATGTCAGACTTATTACAGCGATTATGTACAGGACAAAGGCTATCTTCAGTATTTTTCTGATTTTTATTTTATCCATTTGTGCCTCCTTCTGCTTTCAGTTTTTCTTGTATATATGATCTGAATATACAGAATGAACGGTGCATGGATTTCCACGTACCGTTCATTTAATTATACTATAATTGTTATTGAAAGTTAAGTCAAAAACTGTAAGGATATATTACAGTTCCTTCCTGCAAAGTTCAAGTGCAGCAGCGATTACTGTGTCCATATCGTAGTACTTGTATTCGCCGAGACGGCCGCCGAAGATGACGTTCTTTTCGGTCTCGGCAAGCTTCTTGTACTCAGCATAAAGAGCACCGTTCTTCTCATCATTAACAGGATAGTAAGGCTCATCGCCGGGTTTCCACTCAGAGCTGTACTCACGGCTGATAACAGTCTTAGGAAGGTCATTGCCGTTCTTATCCTTGCCGAATTCAAACCACTTATGCTCAATGATACGAGTCCATGGAGTTTCTCTGTCGGTATAGTTAACAGCCGCATTGCCCTGGAAGTTCGGCTTATCGAGAAGTTCGTTCTCAAACTTCACGCTGCGGTATTCGAGAGTACCGAGCTTGAATTCAAAGTATGCATCGATAGCACCTGTGTAAACTACCTTTTCAGCAAGTGCATCAAGCTCTGCCTTATTTGCAAGATAATCAGTATTGAGACGTACCTCGATACCCTCAAGCATATTTGCTACCATCTGAGTGTAGCCGCCTACAGGGATACCCTGATAGAGAGCGTTGAAGTAGTTGTTATCGAATGTAAGACGAACAGGGAGTCTCTTGATGATGAATGAAGGAAGCTCCTTACAGTCACGTCCCCACTGCTTTTCTGTGTAGCCCTTGATAAGCTTCTCGTAGATGTCACGTCCGACCAGTGAGATAGCCTGTTCTTCGAGATTCTTAGGCTCACCTGTGATCTCCTTGCGCTGCTCCTCGATCTTTGCAGCAGCTTCCTCAGGTGTAACTACTCCCCACATCTTATTGAAGGTGTACATATTGAACGGGAGTGAATAAAGCTCTCCCTTGTAGTTAGCTACAGGTGAATTTGTGAAGCGGTTGAACTCTGCAAACTGATTTACATAGTCCCATACTTCCTTGTTGTTTGTGTGGAAGATATGTGCGCCGTATTTGTGTACGTTGATGCCCTCTACTTCCTCTGTGTAAACGTTACCGGCAATATTTGCTCTCTTGTCTATCACAAGAACACTCTTGCCTGCTTTCTTCGCTTCGTGAGCGAATACTGCTCCGTAAAGACCGGAGCCGACTACTAAATAATCGTACATATAAGCACCTCACTGTTATATAAAAATTCTTTTTATATTTTTACTTCTCATAACTATCCACGTAAGAAACGAAGTCATAAAAATTTTCATTATGAAAACAACAACGATATAAACATGGTGATCATGTATTACTGTTGACATTATTCTCCATGGGAACAATCTTAATTCTATAAGATGGAAACATAAAACAATCAAAGAATTCTTTCCAAACCAGCATAAAAAATGATAACATTTTGAATCAGCAATCGCTTTATTGCATTCTACTTTTTGAGTTATTATTACTACTACAATACTTATTGATACAGATCCTAAAACATTTATCCAAACATCAGGAAAATAACTTCTAACAATGCTCATATTATCATTTATATAGCTAAAAATCAACTCTACGATCCATAGCCCGGTTAGTAAAATTAAAAACCAAACATTATTTAGCTTGTCCAACATATTTCTTTGTTTGAGTCTGTATCCTGTATAAAGAAATAGCGCAGATGACATACCTGCCTGAATAGAAAAGGGTAACCATACATAATATGCTGATACCATAGCTAACAAGAAAATAATCAAAACTGAAAGCCATTTTAGCCACAGATATTTTTCACTGATCAGTTTTTCAATATAATATACAAAAAATGTTGCCCAGATCACTGCAAGTAAAAACCAAACAGCACCTATTGATTCCATTTTTAAACTAAAAAAATCAGTCCGTGAACCGCTTCCATAAAGGATTTCAATAATACTTCTTTTGGTTACAAATAAAAGATCTGAAGCAGGTGATCCTCTCAAACAAATTTTTAAAAATGCTTTTATAAAGGATAACAACCATATAATAACACCTGTAACACAATATGGTTTAATAAGCTGTTTGAATCGCTTTCCGACTATACCATCTCGCTGAGAATAAAATAAACCACTTACAATAAAGAAAATAGGCACATGAAAAGTGAAAACAAATCTTTCAATAAGATCATTGCTGAAGTGTCCTGCTATTATAGCCATCATCGAAATGCCTTTTACTGCATCAATATAATTCTTTCGATCATTTTGCGGCATAATATGTCAGTTCCTCCTTAATAAAAAAGTTTTATATTATCAAAATCTATCATATGAGCTAATAACTCTGTACCTTTCTTCGTATCAGTTCACGATATTAAATTCTTTGGTTTTATCAGCGTTTCTGTTATTTTATGAAGCATAACGCTTAGTATCACAGAAATAACCAGACAGAGTATGTAATTTAAAATATGATAAGTATCAGTCCGACGGCAAGGAATAATCAAGTGCCAAAACTGCTATTCCTGTCTTTTTCAATATCACATCTTTAACTATCCAGAAAACTCCGCCATATATCAGATAAGGGATCAATACTCTGTAAAGCCGCTTCCGGTAAAACGGTATAAGTTCCGCAGATTTACTCAGAGAAAAAACATTCCCATACCTGATAAAAAAGATAAAGAACTATACACCGATACTGCCGATCAGAGCATAATAGTATTTTGCAGCAATACGGAGCGGCTGCTCACCTGATGCAAGATAGTCCTCAAAAAACGAAACACGACTATCAGCAGGATAGAGATACCCAAAAGTTGATTTCAGAATTTGCTGTATACAACCCAATTAAATTTTTCACGCATTCTGTCACTCCAGATAATAATTCCTATAACTCTAAGCCATAAGCAGTGAAACAATTCACTGCTTATCCCCCTTATCGTTACTGATTATTTTTTCTCTTATCTGGGTACTGCTTGTTCCCTGAGTATAAGGGAAGTAAACGATCTCAACGCCCTTATCCTTGAAGTACTCCTCATACCTCATGAATCTTTCAGTTCCTTTATAATCGCTTCCGACAAAGAGATGAGTATAATGCAGCGTATCCCAGGCATCGCAATCCTCCGGGCATGAACGAACTACCTTATCAACATACTTGACAGCGCCTACTATCTGCATACGCTCCTCAAAAGGAATAAAGGTTACCTTCCCCTTATGGGAAGCATCAGGATGAACTCCGACTATTAAATAATCACAGTACTGCTTTGCATTACGCAAAAGATTGAGATGTCCGACATGAAAAAGATCGAATGTACCTGAGAGATATCCTATCCTTACACGCTTTTCAGTGCTGAATCTGCCTGAATCAAGCTTATACTGATAGCTGCTCACTCCATAAGCATGAGGATCGTTATTATATCGCTCTATAACGCCTTTGTAAATAGTATCATACTCGGGTATATACAATGTTTCTGAATTGAACAGCCTTGAAACGATCTCTCTTGCAAGACCACTGACAAGCTCCATATCATTCTCGCCCTTATTGAAACGTGTCCCTTTGACTGATCCCGGAGAAACATTCAGTATCCTGTTATCAGTTCCTGCAAATTCAAGCTCTATATTTACACTTTCAATAAATCTGCATACAGCAGCTTTTGAAGCAGCATATACCGAGAACATCGGTGAACTGATAAGACCTGCTATCGAGCCCATCATACCACAGTAGAAAGGTTCTTTCGCCATTATACGGTCATAGAAAATACGTACTATCTTTAAAGCTGATACAGTATTTACCTGTAACATATTCTTTATCTCTGCTGTATGCAGTGACTCAAACGGAGTAACACGCCCGAATCCTGCTGTTATCATGAGCAGTTTCACATCAGCATCATCTCTGAGCTGTTCGATAATACTTTCGTCAAGATCAAGTAAGTTACATCTGATAAATGTATATTTATCAGCAAGTTCCTGAAAATATTTTTCATCAGGTTCAGAGATATCCAGTATTACTGCATGATATCCCTGTTTTATTAATTCTAATGAGACAGCAAGACCTATCCCATTGCTTCCGCCTATTATAACTGCCTTCTGCATAATTAATATACCCTTCTGTTTTTCCTATCTTCAAACGATAAGTTGATATCAAACCAAACATCATAATAATAGCATCCACCCTAAATCGGAACGATATATCCCTTTACTTCTTTTGAATAACAGGTAGATTTTTTTGGCTTTTATTTGTGCTCACCGTTATGGGAAAGAGTTTCCTTAATCTGAGTTGTTGAAACCCCCTTTGTATAAGGAAGATATTCAATACTTACCCCCAGTTCAGCAAACTGCTTCTCAGTTCTGTTGTAGCGCTCTGAACCTTTCCAGTCATCTCCTGAAAACAGAACATCGAATTTGAATCTTTCCAGAGCTTTCATCTTATCATCGATTTCTTCAAGAGTTATTGTTGAGACCTCATCGACACATTTCAGAGCGCCGATTATTCTCATTCTTTCTTCTTCACTGAAAACCGGTGTCTTATGCTTTACCTGTGTAACATAATCATCACCGCATACTGCAACGATAAGATATTCACACTGTTCCTTGCAGCGTTCAAGAAGATTCAGGTGTCCTACATGAAAGAGGTCAAAAACACCTGTAGTAAAACCAACTTTATACTTTTTCATTTTTATCTCTCCTTTTTTTAAAATAAGATGTATAAGGTACATTAGTATCAAGAATTACATCACCATGAGTAGTGGGGATATTTTTTATAGTCATATAATCATTATACTCTATGGTAAGTCTGTCATCATATCCATCAGGAATATTTATATCGGTAAATTCAAACGGAACTTTATGACTCTTACTGAAACTTTCAGTATTCCATAGATGTTTTTCCTTTCCTCTTGAATATTCAATATAACTTACACGTCTGGTTTTCTTATTCATATACTTTGAACAAACATTTTCATAATGGCGAAAAACTTTTCTGTAATCAACAACCGAATAAAATACCTTTGAAAAAACACTGATAAAAGATTCCTTGGCCGGTGAATTCCCGGGTTTACGATACTTGTATTTTCTGAGAAGTTTCCAAAGTTTTTTCAGCCTGAATATCTGAAGTTTAAACATAAACTCGCTGTCAGGAATATTATCAAGCGGGAATATATCAATAAAGATGCCCTTATTGAACGGCTTATCCACATCTTCTTTTATAGAACCTGTAGTTGCTGAATTTCGCATCTGTGAATGACCACGGATATAATCCTTATCCGTATAGCAATTCTGAAGGAAATACGGAGATTTGAATTCCTTTGGCGCAACTTCAAGCAGCTTGTTATAATCTTTTCTCAGCATTACAAGATCAATATCGTCATCCCAGGGAATATAACCTTTATGCCTAACAGCACCGATAAGCGTTCCGCTGTCAGCATAATAGGTCAGCCCATACTTATCACAGACTTTTTCAAGCTCTTTCAGCATATCGATCTGAACAGCCCATACTTCCTTCATCTTTGATGAGATCACATATCCGCAGCGTTCTTCTTCCTTAATAAAGTCTTCAGGTATCGTAATATTCAAAGGAACCATAAATTCACCCTCTTTTCAGTTTTGAAAGGATCTTATTGAGATTATCGATAAGTAAACTGTCTCTCAGTATAAGCATACATACACCGTATGTAACTGCGCCTGATGCTACCTGTACAACTAACAGAACAATGTCGTTGATATGAAGCATACGTCTGACTGTAACTACAACAGCAAACATAAGTACAGCTGATATAAGCTTCTTCCAACTTACTCTGAGAATATGCTTTCTGTCAAAATAATCACGGGACATATAGAGATAAAGACCTGTTATTGTCAGTTCGGCAATTAAAGATGCACAAGCAGCGCCGTTAGCCCCAAGCAAAGGTATCATAAAAGCATTAAGTATAAGGTTTACAACGGCACCGGTAATAATTCCCTTATTGCTTCGTGCTCTCTGTCCGCTCGGTGTAAAATACAGCGCGCCGAGACAGTTGCTTATTCCGATTATAATAAGCAGCGGAGCCATTATATAAAGCAGTGTAACTACTTCATCATAGCCATCACCGAAGAATACCGGAACAAAATTAGGAGCGATAGCAATAATGCCAAATGTTATAGGGAATGCTACCATTAAAACAAAATCAATAGTTGTCTTTAAACGTGATTTAATTTCATCATGTGCCTTCTGTACAAAAAGAAATGACATTCTTGCTGAAACGACAGTATTTATAGAAAATACAACTGATTTACATATAGTCAGTATTTTGGTAGCCTGCTCGTAGTATCCGTTCTGATAATTATTATCTGTGATCCAGCCTATCATGGCCTTATCAAGTACGGTATATATCGATGTCGCAACAGTAGGTACGAAATATACCAGTGTCTGTGAAAAATGTCGTTTTATCTCAAGGGTTTTAAAATCGACCTTTACCAGATACTTAGGCAGATATGTCCACATAGAAAGATTGCCTATAACCCCTGTTGCTCCCAATAAGAACATATAGAGGCGCAGGTCCGACTTTTCCTTTACCAATGTGAATAACAGCACAATACCTGCTATCTTAATAAGAGAATTACGTATAACGATAAAGCGAAATTTTTCAAATCCTGCCCAGAACCACGAAATATCGAGCATTGTTGCGATAAGGTTGAGAGTCAGGACCATATAGTAAGCCGAATATTGCTTACTTAACAATATAAGAACCACCCAGCCGAGCAATGCCACCGCCGAAGTGATCGTACACATCAGCTGAAGCTCAAAAAAAAGCTTGCTAGCCTCTTCTTTATTTTCTCTATGCTGAGCTATTTCTCGCTGACCGTAGGATCTTACACCTAACGCACAAACCATAGTAAAGTATGTGGTTATTGCATGGGTATAACTGTAAATACCATTTCCGTCAGCCTGAAATAATCTTGAAACATAAGGAGCTGTAATAAGCGGAGACACAATCGCAAGTATTTCATATAATGTATTGTATATAAAATTCTGTTTTATACTTGGTTGTTTCAACTAGTACCACCTCTAGGTAATATTTCCAACAGCAAATTATACTGTTTTATTCTTGATATCATTTTTTTCCAGTCACGGGCCGGCAATGAAGCAAATAATAACATAAGGATCGGATTATATGTTAATGTGACCCATGTATTGTTAATTATGGTAAATACAAGTAGGCACGATATCCATATAAATAATGCTTTATCATTACTACAAGCTGCTTTATGATAAAGTATCGTATACATCCCCAGAAGCAATACCGTAAAAATAACACCATAGCCCAGCAATGCATAGACATAACCGGAATCGAGGTAAAAGTAATTCTTAGTAACTTCTCCTCCGATAGTACCGTGCATCTCAATGTAGTTTCCGAATAACTTTACATCATATCGCTGGAATCCAAGCTTTGACATTGCAAATCTTCCTGATGTAAATTTATCGACATTCCACCAAAAGCGTTTTCCTGGGTTATAATGCTGTATACCATACATTGTGACCAGAAACATTGCCGGGAACGCGATTAATGAAAATAATCTGAATACTTTCTTGGAAAGGTCAAACCAATCAAGTTTGACCAAAACTACATCAAGAAATATAGCAATCATACTTACAAGAAATGCCAGCCTTGTAGTAGCCAGTTTATATATAACAAAGTTGACTAAAACAGCTGTAATTATTTCTTTCCAGCTTATATCTTTTGATCTGAGATATAAAAACATGATAGTTGTAAAAAGAATTACATACGCAGGTGTGCTATAATAGGTAAAACCCATTCCATGTGCTATCTCACCATCGTGAAGAAAAATGTAGTCTTTTACGACCCCGACCTTTGATCCGATGAAAACAGTAACAAATCCACTTAATACCGAAAACATCGAAACCTTTATTATTTTCTGGAAATCGGTCAGACTCGCAGCAATGATAAACATAGAGTAAATAATGAGATACTTTCTGTGCGTGACTAAGGAAGCAGTAATGAATAATCCAAAGATAACTGCGGATATTATAAATCCTTTCAGTGTTGGTTTGCTATTATACATCAGCGCACCGAACAATACCAGTGAAAATATCAGAGACAGTGGGTTAAGAAGAACATCCAGATGTCTGTTGGTTCTGTTCCATATATCAATGAATGTATAAATTCCCAGCACTGCCAGAAACAGCGTTTCCATAGTAAGCGGGATATGGAAGGCAGGAATAGCGAAAGACGTTCTTAGCTTCAAAGCACTACTCCTTTCGTCACTTACTTATGCATTTCTTGACCGCAGACCTGATATAATCGCCGTTTCTGAGGTGTTTTGACACCTCTTCTGCGTTTCTGCACATCTGTCTGTACTGTTCATGAGTTATACTGCTTATCACATCGTTACAAGTATCAAGCGAATCTATCAGTATTCCGCACTGATGCTTCTCGACGAATTTTGCAAGCGCAGCCTCTTTCCAGATGACAACGGGAATACCGCATGAAAGGTAAAGTGAAGTTTTATGCGGATTATTTATCCTCAGATAAGCGCCGTAAGCACCTGAACAAGTCTCTGAAGAATTACCGTCCCAGATAAGGCCGAAGCTTCCGGATAAAGCAGCAGGAAGTTCATCAGGCGGGAAAGAACCATGATAAGTGATATTCTCTTTTTCCTCTCCTTCATAACCTACGCCATACAGATTGAATCTGCATGAATCAGGCAATCTGTAAACATACTCTGCTTTATTTTTGCTCAGGTTGCCTGCTATTATAACAGGCTTGTCAACTGCAAGATTCTCATTAACAGAAAAATCAGACATGAGATAATCAAATATCTTCAAGTTAACGAGCCTTTCCTTTGAAATGCCCATTTTGCTGAGGACCTTGATCATCTCAGTATTATGAGCGATAATTTTATCAGCCAGTTTAAGAATACTTTTTTCTTCTGCATTAAGACGCATTTTAGCTCTTAATGTTACATTATCACTGACCGCTTTTCTTAGTATTTCCAGGTCATGGATAAGCAGAATAATATATACTCCACGTTTTTTAAGCTTTCTGAATGTATTCCACAGAAATACGGAATGGCTCAAAATCGGAAACTGTACCAGAAGCACATCATCCTTCTGTAATGAGCCGAGATTCTCATTCCATGACTTATAGGCGTTTACATGGCCACTTATATGTTCAGTAATGGATGAACCGCTTCTTTTCTGCGTTTCTGTTACCTGTATTGCTTTCCATCCATCTGTAAGAAGTATACTATCCACATCATCTCTGGCTTTTACGCCTGCAGTACGCTGTATCTTTCCGTCTGTCTGCACCTCTTGTGTAAAATAACGCATTATTTGCCTCCAATATCTTCAGACTTCCAATACTCTATCATACGATGATACTGCTCAGGCAGATCAACGCTCGGATGCCAGCCTAGCGCACACAGTTTCTGATTGCTCAGATGCATATGCACAGCGGGTGCGAATCCATAAACATTGGCATCCTCGGGAATATCAAAAACAAGTTTACTTTTTCCATCAGAGAACCGTTCTGCAACCATTGCTGCCATTTCATGTATCTTCATGTGGCTGTTTTCATTGGAAACATTGTAGCTTTCTCCTGGTTCGCCATCTGTAAGCAATAACATGATGGCAGCAACAGCATCAGCTGTATATACATAGTTTCCTTCAGACTCTCCTGTTGTGTGCAGAACTATATCCTCATCCTTCATAGCGCTTTTTGCAAACTGGGCAAAAACTCTGTTCTCACTCACAGACACGCCTGCGCCGAATGTCTGGGCAAGTCGTGCAGTTTTTACAGGAACGCCATATTCCTTGGCAAATGAATTAACCAGGCATTCGCATACACGTTTTCCTTCAGGATAGCAAGTCCTTACTGAAGAAAGATCAACATATCCAAGATCATTTTCTGTTGTTTTTTCGTCTTTGTTCATCTGACCGTATACTTCCATAGAAGAAATATAGACCATACCGCTAACCTTCTGCTCATGCGCAATTTTCAGGAGATCAAACGTTCCCTGATACGCTATATTAAGAGTTTCAACAGGATATGTTACCATCATCTTTGAATTGGTAACAGCAGCAGCATGGATAATATAATCTATTTTCTCACCTTTCAGATCAATATTGCCTTCTGCAAGGTCATGTACCAGGAATTCGAGACCGCTATCAGCTTTACCGAATATTTTCTCCGCCTTCGCTGTATCTCTTACCAGAGCGAATACCCTTATACCCATTCCCTTGGTCTTATTCAAATATAATAATTCATTTACCACTAAAGAACCTATAAGACCTGTAGCTCCGGTTACAAGAAAATTCTTGTTTCTGAAAGCTTCGATGTCTTTTAAGGATGCTGTTATTCTCTCAAAATCAGATATGATTATTTCGTTTTTAGTATTCATTATTCATCATCCAATCCGTATATCTGAGCATTTTCCTTAGCTTCAAGAATAGCTCTCATGCTGTAAAAATCATCAGGTGTTGTGATCTTTATATTCTCTTGAGGACCATCTACAAGAAAAAGTTCCTTTCCGTAATGCTGCATCATAGTGCATGAATCTATAAAATCTGTACGTTTTTCAGCAAGTGCAGAGTTATGTGCGCCCAGAATATCACGCAGCCAGAAACTCTGAGGAGCACGCGCAAGACGTGAGTTCTCACGGTCAGGAACATAATCGATAGAACCGTTTGGAGATACGACCAGTACAGTTTCCTTGACCTTTACACAAGTTATAGCTGAACCATGTTCTTTTACTGAAGCTATATTATCAGAGATGACCTTTGCATTTATCAGTGGTCTGACACCATCATGGATCAGAACTATCGCATCATCATCGTCACCTGCAACATCATGTGCTGCACAAAGTCCGTTGTATATCGATAACTGACCACTTTCACCGCCGGGAACTATCTTGCGTACCTTCTTTATATCGTAATGATCGATAAGATCTTTGAGATAGTCTATCCATGATTCGATGCATGATATAACTATCGCATCTATCTCAGGATGTTTTTCAAAGTATTCAAGAGTATGGATAATAATGGGCTTACCATATACTTTCAGGAACTGCTTTGGTCTGTCTTTGGAATTCATTCTGCTTCCGACTCCGCCGGCAAAAATAACTGCAATATTCATCTTTTTTCCTTTCGCATTTTAATTTATAATTAATGTGCCTCATTAACCGCCTGAAGCGTTATTGCACGAATACAATCTGGGGGTAGCTTAAATATATTATAAAATAAAATTTTTGAGCATCATATTTTTTACCGTATCATATCCTCTACGGTATCATTTGGATAATTACTTGTTATTGCTTTTAATTATACGAGCCGGTACTCCAGCCACAGTACAATCAGCAGGAACATCCTTTATAACAATTGCACCTGCACCAATAACAGCATTATCTCCGACCTTTACACCTCCGAGAATGCAGGCATTTGATCCGATAAATACATTATTGCCGATAACCGGGCATTTACCTTCTCCATATCCTGCACCAAGAGTACCGATCACGACATTATTATATATTCTGCAATTTTCTCCGATAACAGACTTCTGATTTATCGTAACAGAACCATAGTGAACAAGGTATAATCCTTTTCCGCACGAATTACACGGAACTGATATACCTAAGATCTGCCCTGTGTGTTCTAATCTCATCCTATATATATAATACATCAGTTTTCCGAACGGATCTTTTCTGCAATTACGATAATACTCTGTTTTTCTGAGCAATATCTGATAACGTCTCGGTTGGGAAATAAGTGAATACGGAAACTTCTTTACAAAATTTTTGGCTTCACAATCAATCCACTCCTGCATTTCCTTCTTGCTTTTTATCACTTTTTCAACCTCCTGTTGCAACTGGTGGTTTCTTTTTAAACACTTTATTAACTGCACTCATTACATATTTACTGTAAAGCCATGTCATCACAAGACTGATAACAAGACTGAGAGCAAAGAAAAGATACACATTCATACCTACAAATTGTCTCTGTATAACAAGCATGGGCAGTCTCTGTAAAATATAGAGACCTAACAGGTTGCTTCCGCACCAGTCAAGTACAGGATTTCCGAACCTGACTCTCATAGTTATCAATACAACAACTGCAACAAATACAAGGTAATAAAGCTGATTGATAAGAAGATTGCTTTCCCTGAACACAGCTGCAAAAGCAAATAATGCTGTACAGCCAATCAGTGCAAGAACATACAACTTATTATTCTTCATAAGCTTATCAATATACTTCTGCAATACCGCAAACCACATTCCCATGGCATAACACATAACAGTATTGTAATACTGGCTGTCCTTAAAGCGCTTTATTACAAGGATATATGCTCCTACCAGACAAGTAGCTATCATACACTTGACAATATCATTATGTTTTATCCTGAACATGTCACCTGCCATAAAGGATACATATGTTATAAGATACATCACAAGTATGGCAAAAATATACCATGTACTGTTTCCTACACCCTCCCATCCGATAAAGGAGAGGAGAACCTGAGGAACGGTCTGATGTATATGAAGAATAATATTTGTCAGAACATAAAATAAAATGGCGATATCAAACAGAACCATAGTTTTAAGTATTCTCTGGAAAGGAATATTTTTCAGATAATCCTTACCTTTTTTCAATATTGATATCACTACACCATATCCTGAATAAAACATGAATGTTGTAACTATAAGCTGTCCCAATAATTCATTCGCATTCAGGAATAATTTGTCACATGGATTCTGAAGCTCGACATATTGATTAAAATGCCGCAGAAACACTAATATTATAAAAAATCCGTTAATTGCGTGGGTCTGTTTCAACGAAATATAATCATCCCTCATTGATATCTGAGGCTTTATCCCTATAAAAAGCAGCACAACAACTGCTGCAAAAATAAAACTCAATTAAAAGCCCCCTCCATGTTTTTCAAACTACTATAATATCATATTAAGCTTCTTTATATTTATTTGGACATATAGTTTTTAATATAGGAAGCAACTTCCTGACAGGCTTTTCCTTTTTCAAATGAGCCAAGATGTGTATGATGATATTCAATATCCTTGTCGTACTTATCCTGATCAAAATTAACTATCTCTTCTTTAAGAATCTCATTTGTACAGCAGACAGGAAATCCCCATGTTTTTATATCTTCTTCAAAGCCGGGATCTTTTTCATACTCGCTCAGATCAGGTGTAAACAATAAGCAGGGCCTCTTTGTAAAAGAATAATCCCACACACATGATGAATAATCTGTAATAAGCATATCAGCAGCAAGCATAAGCTTCTGCATATCAGGATATGCTGTAACATCTATAAGTGAGCTTTCACGGATACTATCCTCTGTATGATGTCCTCTTCCGAGAACTACAGCATCTCTTCCGAATCTCTCCTTTACAGCAGAAACGACATGATCTGGTGAAAACATCTCGGTACGCTGGGAATTCTTACGCCATGTAGGGGCAAAAAGAACTATATATGCATCCTTGTCGAAATCGTATTTCTCAGCTATTATCTGTCTTATCTTCATACGCAGCTTCGAGTTGCTGTCAGCAAAAAGAATGTCATTTCTCGGCATTCCACATTCAAGTATCTTTCCTGAATATCCGAATCTTTTGCGTACTACCGAATCAGAGAAGAATTTACTGCTTGAAAGAAAAAGATTAGTTTCCTTTGCAGAAACATTTACACGGTAAGCAGAAAGCTGACTGATATTCTCAGCTCCGAGCGCTACCTTTTTGTAGCATCCTCCTCCGTGCCATGTATCAATAATGAGCTGATCTTTGCGACGTGGGATCCATACCGCACCATTATTTACAACTATAGTACCTGAGGTAAGGGTATACCACAGCCACTTCATTGATTTATACTTTACTACAGTTATACCCTTGACATTTTTGAACTTTTCAGGTTCTTTAAAAGCCCATGCAAGTTCATAATCGCCGTACTTTCCGGTAGAAAGGCAATCTGAAATATATTTCGGGTTACAATTATAAGACTCACCTATATAGCTGCTGAAGAGAACTCTGTCTTTTTTCAGAGGCAGTATCTCTGCCGCCTTCAAAAAAGTACGCATTACCTTCAGCACACCTATTTTTATCTGATCCATTATAGTCACCTGTCTTCAGCGATAATCAATTTATCACATGATCATTTCATATTTATCTTTTTCATTTTTCTCAGATAGTAATTCTGCATTTTCTTTGCAGTTGATGAAACATCAAACCCTGCATCGATAATATACTGCTGAGTATTGGTATGTGCAAGTTCATGATCCTTCTGACCTATAATTGCCTCTGCCCATTCTTCAGCATCTGCACCATCATGCATATATTTTACAAGAGGAGATACATCTGCATTTCTTGAAACCTGAGCTGATACAACACAAGGGATTCCCGATGCCTGTGCTTCGATAGCAACTATACCCAAACCTTCAAACAACGAAGGAAGTGCAAATACATCCATAGCCTGATAGATCCTGTTCATATCCGAACGATTGCCAAGAAACAGCACATCTTTGGTAAGCCCGAGTTCATCTATCTGTCTGCGGATATCATTTTCAAGTTCGCCTGAACCGACTAAGATAAGCTTTGCATCAGGTATCCTCTTTTTACACTCTGCAAATGCACGTATAAGAAGAGTGTGGTTTTTCTGGCTGTGGAATCTTCCTACATGACCTACAGTAAAACAGTCGCCAAGGCCCAGTTCTTCTCTCATTTCACGGCGGACATCCATATCTGCTATAAAATTCTCTGTTTTTATAGCGTTATTCAGCACATGAAATCTCTTTGAATGAAAAAGGTAATTGCCTGCCTCTTTTGAACAAGCAAACAGGTCATTGGCATGAATGGTATAAAGCCTCTGCATCATAAGCTTAGGAATCCATTTGATATCATGCATTGTTTCATTATTATGTGAATGAGCGATCCTGACCGGTATGCCGTGCTTGTGTGCAACTTTCAGAACAAAATATCCAATTGAATACGCATGGACATGAATTATCTTATATTCAGGATGTTCAGAAAGTATCTTTTCCACCTGGCGCATAAACTTCGGTACATTAAAATCGACACGAACGGTGGTATAATATATCCTTCCGCCCATTTTTACTATTTCATCATCATGAAACTGCTTATCAGGATATTCAACCAAAAAGTCAAACTGAACTTTGGTACGATCTATAGCACGGTACAGATTCATTAATAATGCCTGTGTACCTGCTGCTTCCATTCTCTGCAATACGTGCAGGATTCTGATCGGCTCACCCATCAAATACTTCCTCCATTATCATATGTTGAATGTTATAGGATTTCTTACGAATAAATCGTGCAATGCCTGATCAACGATATTGTTAATCAGGCTTTTACTACTTTTTACATTTAGGAACATATCCGCCTAAGCTTACATTTATCATTGCGTGCTGATTTCCACGTTTTTCGGGAGGAGGCAACTTCATATAGTCGCCATACATATTATGCAATAAATTCTGATATGCCGCAGGAACTTTGAACTCATATCCTTCAAAATCCATCAAAATCAAATCTCTGGCACATTTCGCATCCATATATTCACTATACTTATATGCACCGAACCAATTTATTATATTTTCAGTCTTTCTGCCCTGATACTTAGTGCATACTTTTATCATTTTATCGATACACTGCTTTTTTGATAAAAAAAACAGCGCTTTGCTCATGGCAAAAGAAAAATACTTTTTCTTAGATTCTTTGAAATCGTAATCTGTTTTTCCCATCGCAGCCCACTTCAGAACTTTAAACTTTAGATACTGACTCTTGAGCATAAAATTATTCTCAGGCATATTGTCATAAGGAAAAACATCAAGGAATATTCCATTATGCTGCTTTGAATGCTCAGCATAATCTTCAAGAAGAATAGTTCCGTTAAGTCTTATCTTAGCGAATCCATGTGCAAAAGCTTTATCAGTACAGTATGTCTGAAGAAAAAACTGACTTCCAAGTTCTTTTGGAGCGACTTTTAAAAACTTCTCATAATCCTTACGTGACATACCAACATCCATATCATCATCCCATGGGATAAAACCATGGTGTCTGACTGCGCCCAGAAGTGTTCCGCCTATCAGGAAGTAATCCAGACCATGTTTATCACATATCCTCTTAAATTCCAATGCGATGTCAAGTATACACAGTTGCAGAGTGCGGAGAGATTCCTTTTCCAAACTAATAAACTCCCTTCATTACGGATTAGTTATATATGATCAAGAAAACATTTTTTTAACGATCTTTTCAAGCTTTTTATTGAACACTTCGTTGTTGCTGTTTAGCGAAGTATTCATCGAACCTATTATCTTATCATAATTTTTAATAGTATCAGCTAATTTGTCTATATCCTCAACAACGATAATATTGTGCTGCCGCTTTGCAACAGCTTCACAAAAATCGACTTGATGATTATTTACGTGTTCATCGAAATCTTTTTTTCTTGGAACGACTATCGGAATCTTACCTATCTGCAATGGCATAATAAAGCTTGAAGGTCCGCCATGGGTTATAACTATTCTTGCATTCTCGATATTCTCAACCATTTCTGAATACTGAAAAAGCTTCTGGTTTTTACAATACCTGGTCTCATAGGTAGAAAAACCTGACTGTATTATGACTTCTTCATCGTTTTCATGCGCCCATTTATCCATATACTCGACCAGTCTGTTAAATGGCTGTTCATGAGTACCAACAGTAACAAAAATCATCGCTTTGCTCTCTTTCATAATTTAGTTATAAGCATGAAATATGCATTTTATTAAAAAAACACACCCATCTTAGAAAATGCTGCCCAGATTGATAGCTTTCTTATAAACCTTTTTCATTTCTTCCCACTCAACAACAAAAACATCTGATACAGGGTAACATACCTTACCTGAAATAGTGGGTTTGTCGATTCTATCGAAAACTTCGATATAGATAGTTTTCGCCCCCATAAGTTTACCTATCCAGAAGAAAGGGATAGCCGGTGCAGCGCCTGATGTAATGATAAGGTCAGGTCGCTCTTTTCTGAGAATTTTAACTGCACGATAAGTATTTATCAACAGAGCTTTGATACTGCGGTTTGACGGATAATACACCGGATATATCTTTTCGCCTTTCAAGAGACTTCTGGCATCTTCTTTATCAAAAGTAGCCCAGAAGCGCTCTTTATTCTGCCAGAAAGATTTCAGCATATAGAGATGTGTCAGGTGTCCTCCGGACGACCCTACCAGACAGACTTTCAGTTTTTTTTCATTTTTTTTATTAGACATTTTCATCTTCCTAACATAATCATTTTATAATGATCTTCAAACATTTCCAAGTTGCGATTGAGATAAATACACACATAAAAGAAAACTAATAATACTTATCAGTTATCTTGATATAATATAATTTAATTCTATTAACAACAATTCTTATTACGCTAATTTTTTTATATACACATCGTAATAAGAATTTGCCGATATTAATTATTATACTACAATATATCGGTTTTTGTCAAGCGTATATCAAAGTGCATACTTTTTTCAGACATATACACAAAATTAAATAACAAAAAAATGTATTATTAAAACAAGTGCTACCCATAGTTAATATTTACTATAGGTTATTTGTCAATATTTTTCATCTTATTTCACCGCTCTCCCCGTTCCTTTTTATTTTAAAGCACGATTCAGCACAATATCAATGAAAAGTGGCCCTGAGAGTTGTTATTCTGCTTCATTATCCGGCGCAGAGGCAAAATGTAATTTCTCACAATTAATATACATTCAGTATATTAATTCCTGCCTTTCTTGTTTCAATGCATTATCATTTCTTCACTATAAACCAACACAAACCGCATATTAATCCGCAAATGTTTGTGCAAAAACGACAAAATCAATCCCGCTTAATTGACATACGAAAGATTTCGTGATGCGATATGCAACAGCGTTGCATATGCTAAGATAGAAGGTGGAATGTAACAAACATGAGAGAAGACGTTACCGAAAGGCTACTTGAACAGGCTATGAAAAAATTCCTTGACAAAGGATATACAGGTGCTTCGCTAAGAACGCAGGTACTACTCCTCGTTCCGTTTACACAAGGAACAGCGACAACGAAGGGCTTTTTGACGCTCTTGTTTAGGAATGTGCAGACACGCCGAAAAATATGTTCAGTTCATACATTGAAGACTATGACACAACGCATATAAATGAACAGAAAAATCTCTTTCACGATGATAAATTCAATGAGGAATACAAGGGCTACATCTATTCCATTATCGATTATATATACGAAAACTTCAAGGCAACACCGCACAAAACTTGTGCTGAATATGCGCTGACAGATTTTTCGTCAGATTGTATAGAAATTCCGCAGGCATACTGACGTATGTCAAGGGATTTCTGTGCAAGATGACGGAAAATATGTAAGCAGATTCAGTGCAAAGCCGTCAGGCGGGCTTT
>Ga0129306_1000865_pt1 | contig 41079 bp, 39 predicted proteins | sample P827metagenome_FD_94438 | JGI IMG/M metagenome (GOLD analysis project Ga0129306, IMG submission 94438) | Capybara group fecal microbial communities from Wisconsin, USA - P827 metagenome | ecosystem: Host-associated > Mammals > Digestive system > Large intestine > Fecal | place: USA: Wisconsin... | reverse complement strand
TGTAGATGAAATTCTATCGATTTCTTCTGCGAGTGCATTTAACTCCTCGTTGATAGCCTGACGGTCGATATCTTCGTTGGTATCGTTTGCACCCTGTACTGCCAGCTCATTCATACGCTGTAAAATGGAATGAGTCTCATTAAGAGCACCTTCTGCTGTCTGGATTAAGGAGATTCCGGTCTCAGCATTAGCACTTGCCTTGTCAATTCCACGAATCTGACTTCTCATTTTCTCAGAAATCTTTAATCCTGCTGCATCATCACCAGCGCGGTTAATCTTATAACCACTGGATAACTTCTCTGTTGATTTTGATAATGCTCCTGTTGTGATTCCCAACTGTCTGTTGGTGTTCATTGCTGATAAATTGTGTTGTACTACCATACCCATAATCATTTCCTCCTTGAAATTAAATATTTTTTCGCGACATCCTTGCCGCTATGGTTTAATGGTTCCAAGAGACAAAGCGCATTTTCATCTCTCGGTTATTAACTTGTATGTAATGGGGCTTCTGCCCTTATTACCTTTACAGTTACTATATCGGGCTAGTTTTGATTCTCCTTAACCCTTTTGTAACCTCTTTATTGTGAACCTTTGGTGTTCACTGTCAATGCTTCTGATCCATGAAATGAGGATCATAAGCTCCGGCCCCCCGCATCGAAGATCGATACATTCTGGCAGCCCGGTTATTCTGTGTCAAGGACTTTGCCTTGGTACGATATTTCGAAAATTGGCGCTCCGCCAAATCCCGGTTTCGTGCTTCTCCGCTCTGTACCGTCACGCTTAAATCTGTAATTTGAGATATTAAATCCTGCATACATGATATCTCATCTTGAAACAACTCCCTTTGTTCCTTCAGAATCACATGCACTCGTTGATACACCTCATCGAATCCCTCATCGAGAAAATTCAATTTTTCAATAAGTTCACCTTTTTCATCAACCAGCCCTTCCCAAACATCCACGTCTACGTCATCCTGACTCAATAAAGTGGTTTGTTGCATATTCTTCTCGATAATCTGAATCAACACTTCCCGCTTCTGTTGCAGGCTGGTAATCATTGCATCCAAATAATGTTTCTCATCCATATTAGTTTGCCTTCGCCATGGCAGCAAGCTTCATAACTTCCTTCCATGTATCCCGCATAGTGCGAAGGTGTCCCAGTATCTCTTCCATGATTTCCGGATCCTTCTTAATATTTGCCTCAGATAATCTTTCCTTGATATAGGTATACACCTTATCAAAATCCTCTGATACCGGATATTTCCGATCTAAGGTAATCTGGAATTCAGATATGATTGCGCGAACCCTCTGCACATTATTATTCGCCTTTTCATAGTCTTTCTCTTCCATGCCTGCCTTGGCGATATTGGCGAACTTGATTGCTCCATCATAAAGCATCAGAGTCAATTCTGCCGGAGTCGCCGTCATAATACGGCTGTTGTTATATGTCTGATATGGATTTCTTGCTAATGCCATGTGATCCGCCTCCTTTACTTACTACTTCTTAGCCATTGGTTCCTAAAAGGGAGCTTAACTGTGTCTGTTGTGCATTCAATTCTGTCATTGCTTTTTCCATCTGGGCAAACTTATCATACCAACTATCCTCGTAGGTAGTAATCTTCTTCTCCCAGTCTTTGATGGATGTTTCAATATTCTTCATCTGATTATCCATCTCTTTATCATTATAGATTGTCATTGCACTGCTAAGAGACGAAGTGCTCATCTTCTTAGTTAATGCACTGTATAAATCACTTGCCAGATTCTTAAAGAACTCCTGAACCGTTTCCGGGTCTTCCTCAATCATCTTCTTTAACTTATCTGTCTTACTTGCATACGCACTGTCATCCGCATTACCAGCGATATGATATGCGTTCTGCTCGTTATCCGCCGCATTCAAAAGTCCCATGGTTTCAATACCAAAGCTGGACAAATGATATGTCTTTCCATTAATCTGGTAACCTTTTCCCATAGCAGTGGTCATTACACTCATAATAGAACTTAACTGCTGGTCTCTACGGAACAGAGAATCTTTAATCTTCTTCTCCCATTTCTCCACTTCCGTATCCGTCATCTTATCCTTCTCTTCATCAGTTAACGGCTCATAATCCTTGGCACTTTCTGCATTGTAACTCTTGGTCATCTGATTAATGAGATCGTTATAATCCTTGAAGAAATCTTTAATCTTATTGTAGATACCGTCTACATCGGCTGCCACGGTAACGGTAATCTCATTTCCCGGCTCTGTAATACCGGATGCGGTAATGGTCATTCCATTAACGTTAAATGTATTGCTTTCGCTCTCGTATGCAGCTCCGTTTACCAAAATTCTGGCGTTACTTGCATCCTGCTTCACTGCTCCGCCTACGTGAACTCCCGTAACATCAAATCTTTCCTCGTCCAGACCAAGCTTCTCTAAAAAGTCTCCGGATTCGATATCAAAATCATTCTCCAAACCGGATTCTGCATTAATGACAAAACGCTGACTAGCTGTATCAAATCTTGCCTTCAGTCCTGTTGCCGCAGAAAAATCCTTGCAAAACTCGTCAATGGTCTGACTTCCGTCAATAGTAGCTACCTTGGTAGTCCCGTCTACCATTTTCACAGTAATGTTACCGGCACTTCCCACTCCCAAATCACTGAGTTTTGTTGTTTTATCATATTTTGTAGCTCCGTTGCTTATTTTCTCACCTGTCAGGTAAGCTGCTCTTGCCAAAGACTTTACCTGGACGGTCTGACTTCCGTTAATGGATCCGGTTCCTGCGGTTACACTAACCTTAGATGAATCGGAAACCGTTACCTTCTTCTGGCTGGTAAAGGTACTTGCCATACGCATACCGCTTAAGGATCCGGTATAGAAGCCATACACCTTACTGTTTAGGTCTTTCCAGGCTTCCTTCTGCCATTCCATCTTGGTCTTTTTCTTTTCAATACTTGTCTTCTTCATGCTATAGGCAGACACTAATTCTTTTACCATTGCATCAGTATCCATGCCGGAAGCAATTCCTGTTAAACGAATTGGCATACTCTCTACCTCCTATCGTTTCTCATCTACCATCAGTCCCGCCATCTCCCAGGCCTTTGCAATAAGGTCAAGAGATTCTTCTGCCGGGAATTCTTTGATTACTTTCCTTGTGCTGGCGTCCAGAATCTTAATGGTCATACGATTGGTTGCTTCATGAACGCCGAACTGTACGGTCTTATTGTTACTCTGCTTATTCATCTCACTGACTGCCTTCTTAATGGCTTCAATGGATGCTTTTCTCTGCTCTTCCTGCGGGTTCTGTTCCTGAGAATCCGCATTCCGGTTACTGGGCTCCTGGATCTTGAAATCTACGGTCTTTGCCCCGATATCCTGTGCGGCTGCCTTATTCTCCGCAGATTTATCTACGGTCTCTGTATTCTTCTTGGTTACAGTATTGGATGTTGCGGCCTGATAAGTCATGCCGACAGATTTAATCGATTCGATTGACATTAATTTTCACCTCCATGTGAACGAATTACCCCAACGGGGGGACACTCCTTGTCTGATACTATATCTATATATATCGGAGCTTTTTCTTCGTTCTTAACCCTCATTTAAAATAAATTTTTCAGTTCCTCGATTCCGGCGTTGTTCATTGCCTCTTCGTTTTCCTTCTGAATCTGTAAATAAATTTCTTTACGGTAGATGGAAACATCCTTCGGAGCCTGGATGCCAATCTTAACCTGATCGCCCTTTACCTCTAAAACGGTTACTTCAATATTATTATTCAGCACTAAGGCTTCGCCCTTTTTTCTTGTCAATGCTAACATTTATTTGCCCTCCTGTGCTTTTTCTTTTGCCTCTTTCAGCATTCCGTAAATCTCTTTGCGCACCGGATAATCATCTTCTACAATAACCTGAATTCCTTTCCGGTTGTCTACATTAATTACAATTGGTGCTTTCAGGTTAATGCTCATCTTCTTGATATCACTTGGTACTTTTACAACTACAAGCACACACAGGTTGCCGGCATTTAACTCGCCCAATGGTTTTAAAAGTTCATCCTCCACATAAGGATCGTAGTTTGCTTCGATGACGGTTGGGTTCATTACCGGTAAGGCAAAATCTCCTTCATCCATACTCTGCAGCCAAGAAATCTTGCTGTCTTTCTTGTCTTCATCGTAAATGATAGCGAAGTTCTTCAAATCCGGAAATCCGATGATTCCATCTTCAAATGTTACAATCTTAGCGTCATCTACTTCAATTTCCCCAAAAACTTTTGATTCTACTAACATACCTTCCTTGCGGAGTGCTCCGCTCTCCTTTCTCTAGTGCATTTTCTATAAGTAATTTAATAATGATAATTCGTTAATCTTTGCTGCTGCCTTTAACGCGGAGTCGTAAGTGTTATTGGCCGCTTTGAAATCGATCAGAATGTCGGACAAGTTTCTGTCCTCATTGTCCTTAATTAAGGTGTTCAATGTCTGCTTTGAGGTGTTCATTCTGGTTTCAGTCAGTTTCAATCGGCTGACGCGGCTTCCTACGTCGGTCTTTGCCAAATCTGCCGTCAGCTTGTAATTCTGGAACTTGGTAATTCCATCCGCGAACAGTCCTTTTAACTGATCCTCTAATAAGGTAAGTTCCTTCTGCGCTGCCTCCATCCATTCATCCAGCTTTGCCTGCTGCTCTTCACTGGAATATAAAGGATTATTCTTCATTGCTTTTATTTTCTCTACCTTATCGTTGGCATTCTGCGCTGCTGTAATGGCATTGGTCAGTTCCTCAATATCTCTTCCGATATCCGTACTTAAAATACCATTCTGACCTGCCTGAGTGTTCACCTTCAATTCCTGATTTGCTGCTACGGTGTAGCAGATATCCTGATCTTCTTTGATGTAATGAATCTGTTCCTTTGGATCCGGATTGGTCTTGTCCACACAGTTAAAGTACATTTCCGGACGAACCTCGCCTCTTTTGAAAATGTTCTTATCATAGGTAACATCCAACTTAAAGGGATCCATCTTTTTATTCTCTCTGTCAAGGGCATCTGCTTTAAAAGCTTTGCTCACTTCTGAACCAAGCATCAACTCGCCGGTCTCCGGAATATAATATATGGTATTCTTGTCCGGGATTGCATATTCATCTAGTTTCTGTCCCGGATTTGCCGGATCATCCTTTAATGTAAATTTATTCTTTTCCCAATCCTGTAAAGAAAGGGTCTGCATGGTAAAAGTGCTAACCTCCAAACTTCCGCCATTCTTCTTCTGATAAGATGCAGTTTCCCAATTGCCGTCTGCGTTTTTCTCTCTTACAGTGGCAGTGTAGTCTTCTGTAGTCGTGGTTGTCGGCGGTGTATCGGTAGTCACTGTCTTGGCTTCTCTAACCTGTTTTATCTCTGTTCCATCCTGTTTCGTGATGGTAATGGTTTCGGTTTCTACTGTGGTATCTCCTACGGTTTCGGAAACCAGCTCACTCTTGGTAATCGTGCCATCATCTTCGGTCTTGGTAGTTGTAACAACCGTCTTTGTATCGCTTTCCTTCGTTGTAACAGTTTCGGTAATGGACTTATCCGCACTGCTTACATAGCTTTCAATAACAGTCTTACCAATTTCCTTCTTGCTGTAAATATCTGTTGCATTGGCTGTATGCAAATCTTCAGCCTTCTCCGGAGCCGTCCACTGTGGAAGATCCGTTACAGCTGTTCCATCCGGCGTTGTAACTGCTCCCGTTGGTGCTTCAAACTGGAAAGCGGTCAGATCTTTCATAACCGTCTTTGTGGTTGTAGTCTGATTGCCATAGGCATCCAACGTCGGCACCTCAATAGTATTGGTCACCTGAATAGTCGGTGCAACCGTTCCTAAATTACTGTATGCCAAACGAATACGGTCTACCGTATACTTCTCCATTTCATCTTCCAATGAATATCCTGCAATCCAACCGGTCTCTGTACCGGTTGAGTTATCTGACTCATTGTTTGGGATACTGAGAACATTTGTATACTCATTCTTCTGCTTGATGGCATGAATATCAAAGCTCTCATCTATACTATATGACATATTTGTGGTATCTTCTTGAAATGTCAAGGATTTATTTGTTTTATAGCCGGTAAAAACAGTTCTTCCGGCATAGTCGGTATTTCCTTCATCATATACCGCATCGGAAATCGCCTGCAGAGTCTGCAATACTGTGTTCTTATCCTCAGTAGTAAGAGGACCATTCTCTCCCTTGACACATGCTTTATAAGCATCTTCCAGATTCGCTACAATGTTGGTTAAAGAGGTTTCCGTTAACTCTAACCAGGAATGGGCATCCGGAATATTCTTATCAGTGTACTGGGTTACCTCATTCAAAGAGTCACGCAACCGCAGAGAACGAATGGCAATAACCGGATCGTCAGATGGCTTGGCAATCTTCTTCTGGGTAGTCATCTGCTCCTGATACATATCCACTAAGCCCTTGGTTGTATTGATATTCGTCTTGCTGTGCATTGTAATCATACTATTGGTAATTCTCATGCGTTTCCCTCCTTAACCGGGCATCCGGCTTATTTGCTTCTGCCCTATACGCCTGTCTGTAAAATCAGTCGGTCATACATTTCCTGTAAAACCTGAACCAGTTTAGATGACAGGTTGTATGCATTCTGGAATTTAACCAGGTTCAATGCTTCCTCATCAGAGTCCACACTGGACACACTCATTCGCTGTGTTAAAATCGCCTGGTTTAAGTTTTCATAATTCTTGGTAAAAATCTCTGCCTTCTGCGTATCAACCGAAATATCGGACAAAAGACACTGCAGGAAGTCTGCGGCCTTGCCGCCACGGAACAATCCGCTCTTGTCTTTCAGTTCCAAAAGTTTATGACAAATTCCATAGGAATCAATACCATTGGTCCATTCTTCCTTAGTCTGCTGAGAAATGGAATCCGGATCTTTTAGCGCCTCTGCACATACGGTAATGTTCTGAGCATTCAAATATGTGTAGTAGTATCCGCTTCCGTAGGTAATGCTTCCGTCATCATTTCTCTTAGCTTCATAATGGCTGTAATCGTATTCGCCGCCTTCCACAAGATCCTTAGCTACGAAAAACGCATTACTCTGTTTGCCATCTTTGTTTACACCTACTATATCGGCAAGTTCTGCCGGATTACTGAAGTCCACTTCATCACGATCGTACATTGCAATATTATTATACGCCTGAGCAAAGCTTCTTACAAATTCGTTTAACTGCTGCTGATAGTATGGAATTCCCATAAAATCAATGCTCTCACCAATGTTAGCCTGTTTATCAATCATCTTGTTTAATTTGGCTTTATCCACCGGACTTCCGTCATATTCCCGATCCAATTCAAACTGAACGGTATAGGTCGTCTTTCCGTTTACCATCTTCTCTGTTACGGTATAGTCTTTATAATAGTAGTCTTTATTGTCTAATGTAATCAAGCCGTAGGATGGCATGTTAATCTGTTTCGCATCATCAATGTTGCACTCACTGATTGTGATGATTGCTGCACCGGTATCTGTTGGCACGCCGGTGATTTTTCCCTCAAAACCGGTTTTGTTATTACCGTCCCTTAACTGATACAACGATTTCAACGCACCATCCATTGCACTGGAGTTTAATTCCAGCTTCATGGAACTGGGTTCATCTGAGGATGCATTGATAGCCCAGAAGATATCATACAAACCTTCTTCATCCATGGAATTAATGCGTCCCTCTGTCTGTCTCGGTACACATAACAACTTCTCATAAGAGTAGGTATCTACCAGCTTCTGGCCGTTAATCTTTACAACGTACGTGGTAGCGCCGGTGTACATGTCCGGATAATTGCTGTTTACTACCGGTCTTTCCGTTACTTCCACCGGCACTAAAACGGATAATTCATCTATTAATAAATTTCTTTCATCACGGAGTTCATTGGCATATCCGCCCTGCTGCTCAATGATGTTAATCTGCTTGGTTAAACTTGCCACCTTTTGACCAATGCTGTTAATCTGCTCCACTTTGGTTGCAATTACACCGTTTAACTCACTTTGCAGTTCTGATAACTGTTGGCTGACACTGTTAAAATATTCTGCCAAGCTCTGCGCGCTACTGACATAGGCATTTCTTGTGGTTGTAGTTGCCGTGGTCGGTTTCAAGGTATCCAAAGCGTTAAACATGTCTCCGAAGATGGTGGTAAAACCGATGGTCTTTTTCACACCGTTTACGGTTTCTTCCGTCTCCTTTAAGTATGTTTCTATCTGTCGCAAATACTCTGCCTTGGTATCCTGCTGTCCCAATTTGCTCTGGTTAATCCAATATTTAGAATCATAATACTCGTTACGCTGCTGTTTAATCTGGGTTACCTCAACACCGGTACCGGTGCTTCCGTATTTCGCCCAAACACGCATTGCCTCGGATGCAACCATGGTGGCTTCCTGGCGGGAATAGCCCTTGGTGGTTTCATTTGAGATATTGTTGGCAGTAGTATTTACTGCGGTCTGATATGTCCTTAATCCGGAATCTGCTATTGTCAATCCAAAAAATGTAGATGGCATATTCTCACCTGCTTTCTAATGGTTCAGCTTAGGATCCAAGCTGGGTTATAATGTGCTCAATCATGGAGTCCACCGTGTTGATAAAACGGCTGGCCGCATTGTAGGCACTCTGATATTTAATCATATTACTTAATTCTTCGTCAGCGGATACTCCGATTACCTGCTCACGCTGATTTCCAATGGAAGAAACGGATGCACTTAAGGTATTGCTTACTCCCTTGAATACATTTCCGTTTACGGCCTGAGCTCCTACCATGTTGTCATAATAGTCTTCTATGCTGACCTTTGTGGAGGATGGAGTCAAAGAAAACTCGGCATCTTTCCATGCATGCTTTACTTCGGTCATCAAGCGATGTGACTCTTCACCGTTCTTCTCAAAAGTTGGAAGCTTGCCTTCATCATCAATGAGTACCGGATTCACCACCAAATTGGTCATATTGTAGTAAGTGGAATCATCCTTCGGTAAAAGATATCCGGTTACTTCGTCGTATTTATCTTCAATTTCTTCTTCATTCATTACGTACCAGGTCTTACCAAAATCATCTACTACCTCACGATAGCGTTCATGATATTTTCTGGAGAAAAGCTCCTGTCCCGGTCCTTTTCCATCAATTCCCACGGTTCCGTTTTCTTCATCCCAGACTCTTACCTTCCGTTCTACTCCGTTGATGGTCAGTGTAGTTTCTTTTGTCGGGGAAAACAGTTCGTTTAATTTATTTACAATACCTCTGACAATAGAATCTAACTGTGCTTCTACTGTCATAACCGGTGATAATCCAGTGGTATCCTGAAACTCTTTCTCTGTTAAGCCGTCCAAGTCCAAGAAATCCGAAATCTCTGTACCACGGCTCATAACCAGACCTTTTAACTTACCGATGTCGGTATTTAATTCTGTAGAAATATCATTATTAAAATCAAAAACGTCTACATACCGCTCTTTCGGGTAGTTAGATAATTCCTTCCAGATTGGAGTCGCAAAGCCTGTAACCTTATCAACTCTTACATCCAACGGATGGCAATCAATCTCGTCTACAAAATCAATGCCCTCCAGCTTAACCTTTATTGCTCCGCCAATTTCTTCATGATAGGTAATGTTTGCCAAGGTTCCCAGCTCATCCAAAAGAATGTCTCTTTCGTCTCGCAGCGTCATGGCTGTTTCCATATTGCCGGACTCTACTCGAGTGATTACTTCATTCATCTCCGCCAACCTCTTACCAATTTCGTTGATACGATTGGTGGTATCGATAATCTGCTGGTTCATATTCAACTGATATTCTTTCAGGCCTTCATAAAGTGCCTGGGATCTTTCAATAAAAAGTGTGGACTTCTGAATCAAAAGATTCTGATTCACGCTGGAGCCCGGCTCTTTTGCCAGCTCCTGAATTGCTTCATTCAAATCTGCCAGTACCGCCTGGAACTGCTCACCTTCTGTTTCCTGCAAAAGTTCATGAATCTCAGCAGTGGTGGTATAGCAGGCATCATAGAAGGTCTGTCTTCCGGATTCCTGACGATAGTATTTATCTAAAAAGAAGTCTCTGGCGTGTACCACATCTCCGATGGTAACTCCGAGACCTGACTGTTTCATGTTTGCAGACTGATTGGAATTATAATTTACTTTGGTTTTGGAAAGCTCGCTGTACTCCATATCGGAAAATACAACCTGCTCTCTTACATATCCTTTGGTATTTACATTGGTAAGGTTATTGGCCGTGGTATTGATTGCATTCTGGGCACCTACCAGTCCTGCTTTTCCTACATATAATGTTCCCATGCCGTTTGCCATGGCTAAACACCTTCCTTTCCTTCTGCTTTCTTTAACCTACGATGGTTCGCACCATTGCTAGTGCGAACCATTCCATTGGTCTTACTGTGTTACATTAAATCCGCCACCCGGTAAAATTGTGTCTGTGCTCAATGCATTTCTGTCATAGTTCGCAGTCGTTGGAGCCATTCGGGTGCTTCGTATAAGGTTCATATCGTATTCTAGCATCTCCATGGATTGTTGAAGTAACTCTTCGTTCTCTTTGTTAATTCGGGCAACCTCGACTAATGTCAATCTCAGCTTTTCCCTTAAATCAAGCAACTTCTGTTTATCCTGGGGTCTCTTCTCGAACATGTTGGCCATACCGAGAAGGGTTAAGCTCTCTTCCGGAACTTTCAAAATCTTTGACATCTCACCCCGAATCTTCAGTCGCTCCTTATCAAGTCTAATCAAGTCGCCCATTACCTCCTGCTCTGCTTCGGTAATCTGTGTGAGTTCATCGATCTTCGAATATATAATTGCGTCTGTCTTACTTCTTGCCAATTCTATCAGTTTATTGTAGGTACTGTCTACCTGCTCCAAAACCGATAAGAATTCGTCCATGATACTAGCCAATTATTGTTCCTCTTTCTTAGATAATCGCATTATACTTTTCAAGCAATTTTGCTGCAAAATCGTCAACATCAACATTGTATGATCCGTTTGCAAGCTTCTCTTTCATCTGGGCCACTAAATCTTCCCTGACATCTTTGGCTCCTGCGACTGCCTGTTTTGCAACATGATAATCTCTACCAGTCTGGGAAATCTGCAACTGATCGGCACTACCGTAACTTCCTGTCTTCTGGTAAGCCGCTTTTGCTTTCGCAGTCTTCTGCGTCTGATAAATCTGTCTTACCTGGTTATAAGCATCAATACGCATATAGGCATCTCCTTTCTTCCTCGTAAAATGAGGTTTCTACGTTATGTATCGGATTTTTCTCCGAAAACTTTATAGCGAAATCAAATTTTCTTTCGCTTTTTTTATTTTGGTTACGCTAAGTATATCGGCTCAGAAACCAAACTGCTAAAGAGGCGTTTTTATTTTTACCTAAAAAAATTCCCCATGTCAAAAGGGGCAGCCTGGCAACTCTATGAGTCGCCCGACTACCCCTCTTGATGTTTTTGAGGAACTATTCGTTTTCTATGTCAAACTATTTGGTTAATGGCTCTGTTACATCCTCGGGAATGGTAAAGGAAACCATGCCCATACACATGGGAGCTACCTCCCCTTCATCAAAGCAAATGACTAATTCGCCCTCTGCATTGATGTAAAAATCGGTCTTATCTGTGATGCTCTCGAAATCCCATTCATTGAAGCCTTCTTCGCTGTCAATCCAGTAGCTTACGGACTCATCTTCCTGCATCCGGGTACGCATCTGCTCCTTAATGTTGTCGCTGATTACGGTTTGGTAATCGCTGTCTTTATCAAAAATATCCTTCATGGTGATAATCTTACCGGTCTCCATGCTAACTGTACGGTAATATGCCCACTCGGCACCATCCGCATCATTCTGGTAGCAATCAATCTTCAAAGTAAAATAATCCTCGGTAGTATCCACCATTTCGTAACGGATCATAACATCCTTATAGGTTTCCAGATTCTGCACGCTAGCCTTAAACTCTGCTACAATCTGATCGGCAATCTTGGTAACCTCTACGTCCGACAAACGACGTTTGCCGGTGTTGCCTTCCTTTGCCGGTGCACTCTGCATTGCGGTGGTCTGTTCTTCCTGAACCTCTACCTGTTCATCCCCATTCTTTGCCATACTGACGGAACTCTCTAAAGCTTCTACATCTGCCACTTCCGTCTCTTTCTCTGCTTCTTTCACATTTGCCTTCGGACTGCAAACGGTTGCAACTTCCACTACGGAACGCAATCCCGGAACCTGTCCCATGGCCTTTGCCATCTGCGGTGAAGTATTCGGCAATGCGAACAATACCAGCGCAAATCCTGCCGCCACACCAACGCTCCACTTCACTGCCTTATTTCGACGTTCTCTGCGATTCATGGCTTTTGCAAATTCCATACGGCTCTTCATGCTGTGAACCGCATGCTCCGGCATGGTAGTCTTGGCGTATGACGACTTCATATTTTCAAAAATCTTCTTGTTATTTACATCCTGCTGTTTTACATCCATACAACTCACTCCTTCCTAGGATACAGCGTAATCTTCTGTCAGCTCTAACCGCAGCTTCTTCATACTCCGGTACAGCTTGCTCTTCACTGTACTTAGGTTGATATTCATCATATCCGCAATTTCCTCAAGCTTCAAATCCTCGAAATACTTCAGTTCTATAATCATCCGTTCTTCCTCGGATAATGCCTTCATTGCTTCCTGCAGGTCGAAATTCTCGTAAGTGTCGCAAGCTCCTGTTTCCCATTCCATCTCGTCCAGGGATTCGAACTTCCGCTTTCTGCAAAAATCAAAAATCTCATTTAACATAATCCGGTATACCCATGTCTTGGCAAATTCCAGATTCTTGAGGCTCTTGCTGGCGCGAATTGCTTTGTATGCTCCATTCTGCACGATATCCGATGCGTCCGCTTCATTGTGTACGTAGCTGTATGCCAGCCGGTAATAGCGGTCATATTCGCTTAAAAGCACTTCTTCTACGGCTTTCTCTTTCTTTTTCGTAGGTGTGAAATTCATCACACGTTTCCTCCTGCCTGTCAATAATTCTAATCCATGAAAGCCTCTCATTTGCTTTCACGATATGTTAGATGCACGGGTGCAGAAAAAAGTTTCAAAAAATTTTAAACTTTTAAAATACTGATAATTTGTTTCGCTTCATCGTAGGCTTCCTGCACTTCCGGCAACATTTTTCCCGCCTGAGTCAGATGCTCCTTTCGTAAAAGCTCCGTCTGCTCGCTAATAAGCGCATTCAAATTTCCAAGGGACAGGTTTGCACTGATTCCCTTTAAAACGTGAGCTGCTTCAAAGGCGGTCTTCACGTCGCCACCCTTAATGGCTGCCGTGAGCTTAACCATGTTATCATCTGCCTCGAATTTTTTCAAGAACTTTATTAACATCTTTTCATTATCCAAAAATCTTGCTAACGTACTCGGTACATCCATTCCCAGTCTCTCTAAACGCATTTTCGTTTGTAAATCCATTCTTTATGTCCCTCCTGCATTTCCTTTTTAGTGAATTGCTTGCTTTCTAACCGGATATATTTTATCATAAAGGCATAAAAATTTCGTGAACATTCTATATAGAATGCATTATTTGTGAAGAAAGAGGTAATTATGCATACAGCACCCAATGGTGTAGAATACTACACCTTTTCTATTTTTGACAATCAACCGGTTACAACACTTTTTACCACCCGCAACGGCGGCGTCAGTACCGGCTGCTATTCTTCATTAAATTTCGGTTTTCCTTCCGGTGACGCTGCCCCTCTTGTACGGCAGAATTACGAGCTTCTAGCGCAATGTTTTGGCACCACAGGCGACAACCTGGTTACTTCCGCTCAGACACACACCAACAATGTTTTAGTGGTGGATGATCGCCACCGCGGTATGGGAATTACACGCCCCAAGGATTTTGCCGACATTGATGCTTTGGTCACTAACACCCCGGAACTAGTGCTCGTTACCGCCCATGCAGACTGCACTCCGGTTCAGTTTTACGATTCGGTTCACCACGTGATTGCCGCCGCTCATTCCGGCTGGATGGGCACCCTGAAAAATATTAGTCAGCAGGTTCTTCGCACCATGTCTGACCGATTTGGAACCCATCCGGAAGATGTGCTTGTGGCTATCGGCCCCTCCCTCTGCCAGGATTGCTTCGAAGTGGATGAAGATGTGGCGCTTCGCTTTTATGAGGCAGACACACGTTATCGGGAATTCAGCTACCAAAAGGGCATCAAGCACTATTTGGATTTGCGGGGAATCATTTCCCTTGAACTGCGAACCGAGGGTGTCCTTCCTTCCCACATCGAAGTGAGTAACCTGTGCACCAAATGTCATCCGGAGTTGTTTTTCTCCCATCGAAATATGGGGGTAAAGAGAGGTGTCATGGCATCCGCAATGATGCTGACGAAATAATCCTTGCATATTTTTCGTTCCTATGCTAGAATATCTTCTTGTCAGGACATTTTTGGATGGATTCCCGAGTGGCCAAAGGGGACAGACTGTAAATCTGCTGCAAATTGCTTCGGTGGTTCGAATCCACCTCCATCCATTACGCCGGCGTGGCGGAACTGGCAGACGCGCAGGACTTAAAATCCTGTTGTAGCAATACAGTACCGGTTCGATTCCGGTCGCCGGCAGCAAAAAGCAGATGCACTTCGCATCTGCTTTTTCTTTGTTGGGTGAAATCATACACCTATTTCTTCATTTTACCCATCTCGGGTTCTCTTCTCCGCGCTCCGGGTAAAAATCCCCCTCCTCCATGCGGTTTTACCCAACGCATCCGATTTTTCACCTTTTACACCCATAATTTGGGTATTATCATTGTGATTGCTTTTCATTTTACCCATATTGCGCGGGTGCTGGGTAAAAGCGGATTGTGCGCCATGATTCTTACCCGCGCCAAAAGTTACTACAGAAATTTCTGTCGGATGATTTCTTCGATTTCCAATGTTGTAAGCGGCTTAGCCTTTGTTTCAAATGTCATGATTAGCTTGTCCCCGGGGTAGATGTTCGCTTCGCAGTATTGGCGTATCTTCTGGCACATGCCGGCCGCATAGCGTTCATTATCAACCATTCCAAAATGTTCCCAATAGTATAGTTGCTGTGTCTTTGGGTGAAGTATTGAAAAATCAGGGTAGATGGGCTGTGTTCGCAGCATCAATTGTGCCTCGTAGCGAAAAGGAATCCCCTCCCTAAAAAGCGCCTCATCAATGAGTAGCTCCGATTTTGAACGAACTACATTTCCGGAACAGGTTTTTAAAACAAGGTTTTCCGGATGAGAATCTAATTTTTGATATGGTTGTTTTCTCCACTTTTCAACGCTGGGATTAAAATTTTTTAACAATTCCTGGAACTCGGGCTTCGCCATAAGTTTTTTGTCTATTGTGGACAATTGAATTGGGGTTTGATTACAAACCGATTGAAATACTTGATACTCATACTTGAGTTGTTGAAGTTCTGCCAGAAGCGAATGCTTCTCAGCCAGTTGTTGCGCAAATTCGCGCTTCTTTTTGGGTATTACGACCAGAGGTTTCCCCGGCAGGGAATGGTACCACTTCACCGTATCCCCATTCTTACATATCCGAAGCTTTCCATCCGGATAGGTTGTCAGCTTTTTCTCCAATGCGATAATTCGTTCCGAAAGCTGATTCTTCCATAATTCTGTCTTATCTAACAATAAGCTAGTCCCCTCCCCTCTGGTTGCAAGAATAACACAATTCCGGACAAAAAACAAGGGCGGCTTAAAAGCCACCCATAATTTATAGCTCATTTACTAAAATCACCACAGACTTCTTCGGAAGGGAGATGTCCAGCTTTCCGTCTCTTACCTCATAGGTTACGGGTATTTCCGAAAATTCCATGTCATGGAAATACAGGCGCTGGGTCAGCTTCGCCGTCTTTGGCACGCCTGCCTCCTGCACGGAAATATGATCCGTGAGGGCAAAATCGCTGTGATTCAGCAAAATAATCACCTGCTGCTCTCTGGTGAAGCGAGCATAGCCCAACAAAGATGTATTTCCTTTTAAGAAAGTAAACGAACCATGCTTTAAAGCTGTCACGTTCTTTCTTAAATGAATGGCTTTCTTGTAGGCTTCCAGAATCTGCTTATCTTCCTTGCCCCAAGGGTAGGTCCGCCGATTGTCCGGATCGGTAAAACCGCACAATCCCGCTTCATCTCCATAATATAAGGTAGGCGCTCCCGGCCAGGTCATCTGCAACAGGATTGCCTCCATCATAACGTCTTTTCGAATGCCTTCTTCTGCAGCCTGATATCCCAAGTCCGCCACTCGTCCCACCTTCTGATTGGTTCGTGTAAGGAACCGGGAGTGATCGTGATTTGACAGCTGATTCATACTGCAGTTCAAGGATGGATATAAGAACTGCTTCATGTGCCAGTCCATGGCTCCTTTAAAATAGTCGGTATTTCCGCAAAGTTCCGGATGGAATTCGTCGCTATGCTTCTCCATTCCTGTCAGATAATAGCTTACCGGCTCCATAAAGGCATCGTAATTCATAATGGAATCCCATTCATCCCCTCGCAACCAGGCGCTTGGGTTACCGTAATGCTCTGCAATAATTACCGCATCCGGGTTTGCCTGTTTTACTACTTTTCGGAAACGTTTCCAGAAATAATGATTGTATTCCTCGCTGGTTCCCAGATCTGCAGCCACATCCAAACGCCAACCGTCTGCGTTATAGGGGGGAGATACCCATTTTGCCGCGATTCGCATAATCTCATCTTCCAGCTGAATAGAGGTTTCATAGCTTAACTTCGGCAGAGTATCAAATCCCCACCAACCGTCATAACTCTTGTTATCCGGCCAATCATTGGGCTGGTGGAACAAAAAGTAATTCCGATAGGGGCTGTCCTCATAGCCGTAAGCACCTTTCTCGTAGCCCGGCTGATTGTCATAGATTTTCTCCCGATCCAGCCACTTGTGGAAGGACCCGCAATGGTTAAAAACGCCATCCAGGATTACACGGATTCCTCGCTTGTGAGCTTCTTCCACCAGTTTTGCAAACAGTTCATTGGAAGCTTCCAGATTCTCCTTTCGAGTCACCTTGCTGATATAGCGCTCCGCTTTCCGGTTATCCGTTTCCATCTCCGACAAAAGACTTCCCTCTGCCTCTTTGATTACGCCAAAGTGAGGGTCAATATAGTCGTAGTCCTGAGTATCGTATTTATGGTAGGAAGGAGATACAAAAAGCGGGTTAAAATAAATCGCCTCAATTCCCAGCTCCTCCAAATAATCCAGTTTCTTTATTACACCGGCAAGATCGCCGCCGTAAAATTCTCCCACATGACTGAAGGATGGATGTCTGCTCCACATTTCCACCTCATCGCTGTGAGCATAGTTATAATAGTATTCTCTTGTTTCCACATTATTTCCCGAATCTCCGTTGCAAAATCGATCCGTAAAAATCTGGTACATTACCGCGCCCTCAATCCACTCCGGTGTATCAAAACCCGGCACCAGTTTAAAAGCGCTGTCCCATTCCGGATTGGGGCTGGCAAAATTACGCTGATAATAGCAGGTTTCGCAATCGCTTTGCACCTCAAACAGGTAACTACACTCTTTATTGGTCGCCCGCACCAGAACCGCAAAATAATCAAAACCGTTTTGGCTTTCCTTCTTCTCCATTTCCAGGCGTCGCCGATTAAAATGCAGATACGCATGTTCCACATTTCCCTCTTCCGCTCTCAGCAAAATGGTTACCGCTTCATAAGGCATTACCTGGTTTGGAGTTATATATTCCGACGAACCATCGGAAAATAACGCTTCTTTATTAATCGTTCCCATTCATAACCTCCCGTCTTCTTCACCCACTGTCTGCAAACAGTATATCCAATAAATGTGTCAATTAGTAGACGGATTTGTGTTTTTTGCAAAGTAAAAAAGACAACCTGTCGATCGGTTGTCTTTTAGGAGAAGGTATTTTTACTATGGGGTTAGCAAAAATTATATAATGTATTGGGGGGGTTTACGCATATTATAATACCACGGTGGCTTTTTGAAGTGTGCCCAAACTTTACAAAAAAACATTTGTCTTTTTGTGCAACTTGCACACACTTCACCCCTTGACATTAGTTCTCAAATAATGCTTCAAACTCTTCCTTATTAATCTTCTCTTTCTCTATCAGCAAGTTCGCACATGCATGTAATACATCCATGTGGTCTGTGATAATCTGTTTGGCTTTTCCATAGCACTCGTCAATGATGCGTTTTACTTCATTGTCGATGGTGGTTGCCACCTGCTCGCCATAGCCTCTGGTATGTGCCAGATCCCGTCCGATGAATACCTCATCGTCATCATCGCCGTAGCAAATCAATCCGATATCATCCGACATACCGTATTTGGTAACCATGTTCTTAGCCATCTTGGTTGCCTGCTTAATATCCTGGCTGGCTCCGGTAGTAATATCGCCAAAGATAAGCTCTTCTGCCACACGTCCGCCTAAATCCACGGTAATTTCCTGCAGCATCTCACCCTTGGTACTGAACATATTATCATGTTCATTCAATGGCATGGTGTAACCCGCTGCACTGGCTCCGGTAGGCACGATGGATACGGAATATACCGGCCCCACATCCGGAAGTAAATGGAATAAAAGCGCATGACCGGCTTCATGGTAAGCTGTAATCTTCTTCTCTTTTTCGGAAACTACGCGGCTCTTCTTCTCCGCTCCGATTCCTACCTTCACGAAACATCTCTGGATGTCCTGCATGGTAATGTAGGCGCGTTTTTCTTTTGCTGCGGCAATTGCTGCCTCATTCATAAGATTCTCTAAATCCGCTCCCACAAAGCCCGCAGTGGTCTGAGCGATTCGATCCAGATTCACATCATCGCCAAGAGGTTTGTTCTTGCAATGTACATCCAGAATCTCCCGTCTTGCTTTCACATCAGGACGTCCCACATGCACCTTACGGTCAAAACGTCCCGGACGCATAATGGCGGGGTCCAAAATATCCACACGGTTGGTAGCTGCCATTACGATGATGCCTTCATTCACACCAAAACCATCCATTTCAACAAGGAGCTGGTTCAATGTCTGCTCACGCTCATCGTGGCCTCCACCCATACCGGTACCACGGCGTCTTGCAACCGCGTCAATCTCATCTATAAATACAATACAGGGTGCGTTCTTCTTCGCTTCTTCAAATAAATCTCTTACACGGGAAGCACCCACACCTACGAACATCTCTACGAAATCCGAACCGGAAATGGAGAAAAACGGTACACCGGCTTCTCCGGCAATAGCTTTGGCCAGTAATGTTTTACCGGTTCCCGGAGGGCCTACAAGAATAACACCCTTCGGAATACGTGCTCCCAAATCCGTATACTTCTGAGGGAACTTCAGGAAATCAACAATTTCCTCCAATTCCTCTTTCTCTTCCTTCAGTCCGGCAACGCTGCCGAAGTTAATTTTGCTTACATCGTCTTTGTGCATCTTTGCATGGCTCTTACCGAAATCCGCCATCCGGCTTCCTCCGCCTGCCGCCGCATTCTGACGATTCATCATAATCACAAATAAGATAAACATTGCTCCGAAGACCAATAGCAGCGGCAACAAATCTTTCAAAAAGCTTTCTGCCGGCACCGCACTTAAAGTGTAGCGGGTAAAGCCCTGCTCCTCCATCATCTTCTGAGCTTCATTAACGTTGGATACTTCCAACAGACGAACCTCTGTGGTATCCTTGCCGTCATCGTCTCTGGTAGCAACCACTACCTTCAATGTTCCGGTTGGGACATCCCGGCTCTGCTCTACTTCTACGCTTAAGACTTTATTCTGCTTAATGTCCTCGATGAACTGGGTCTTGGAGTACACTTCATCTCTTCCCACCTGGCTATCGAAAAAGTACCAGATAGCCACAATGACCAGAACAAGCAAAATGTAAATCGTTACGCCTCGTGCTTGTCTCTTCAACTTCTTTTCCTCCTAGTTCCTAGTCCTCGTCAAGTTCCACAACACCGATGTACGGCAGATTGCGGTAACGCTGAGCATAGTCAAGACCATAGCCCACCACAAATTCATCCGGAATGTTAAAAGCGGTATAATCTACCTCTACCGGCTTCACTCTACGCTCCGGCTTATCTAAAAGCGTACATAAGTGAAGACTTGCAGGTTTCCGGTTCTTTAAAATCTCAAGCAGATAGCTTAAGGTTCTTCCGGAATCGATAATATCTTCCACTACCAATACATCTTTGCCCTCAATAGGATCATCCAAATCCTTCACGATCTTTACAACACCGCTGGATTTGGTATCATTTCCATAGCTGCTTACGGACATAAAGTCCATGGATACCGGAACGGTAATACGCTTCGCAAGCTCACACATAAAAAATACGCCGCCCTTTAATACACAAATCAGGTGTACCTCCTTGCCGGCATAATCTTTACTGATCTGAGCGCCAAGTTCAGCAATCTTCTGATCTACAGCCTGTTCATCAATCAGTACTCTTATTTTTTCACTCATCTGTCTTGTCTCCTTTATCTATACTTATTTCCATAATCCGTCTTGTTGCCCCGGTCACCTTGGCATCCTCTGCCATGCGCCTTCCCAATACCCAGTAAACATGAGATTCACTTGCCAGCACAAGCTGTTCTTCCCGCTGCTTCTTGGGAATCTTCTCATCAACGAAGAATTTCTTTATGGTTTTCTTATGTCCGACTGCATCCATCACGAAAAAATCCTCCGGCTGGCAGTATCGGACTTCAAGTTTATTTTTTATTATATCATAATCCATCCATTTGGTACAACTTTTCTCCGGAATTTCGGAAATTCTCTCGTTTTTTTCAAAAATTCGCACAGACAGTCGGCTTCCGTCCGGTAAAACCAGGTTTTCCTCCCCGAAAATCGGCTTCTTAAACCCCGGTCGTTCCTTTTTCTCACCTTGTTCTTGTGCTGCCTCTGTTCTGTATAGTCTTACACCTTCGTATTCCCGCTCTCCCCTGATTTGGTATGGTAGCATGATAAAACTCCCCACCTGGCTGCCAAACAGCCTTAAAACCGCTTCTACGTGCTGTCCGGTAAGGTCCTTCTTCTGCCCTGCCAAATCGGACAGGCACTTACGAACCACCTGCTGCCGGATATAAATCGGTTCCTGCACAATTTCCCCACCGATTCTCAAATCCGCTCCTTCTTTACCAACATAGTTTAAAAGCGCCGCAGCTTCCGCTTTTTGCAAAACCTCGTCTGCCTGACGTAATCGATTTGCCGTTCTGAAAAAGTGCTCTACCGCCCCTTCGTTTACGGATTCCAGTATAGGGATTATCTCTTTTCGAATCCGGTTTCTTGTATACACCGTATCTTCGTTGGTGGCATCTATGCAAAATTGAAGCTTTTCGTTTTTCAAATACTCTTCAATCTCCGCCTTCGTTACACATAAAAGCGGGCGGATCAGCTGACCGCTTACGGGCTCCATAGGATACAATCCCTTGATTCCGCAGCCCCTGCACAAAAAGAAAAGCATGGTCTCCATTAAATCATTGGCGTGGTGCGCCACCGCGATCTTCGCTCCTCCAATTCGTTCTGCCTCCTCATACAGCGCCTCGTACCGAAGCTTTCTTGCAGCCTCCTCCATGGACAGCCCCTCTTTTTTTGCATAAGCAGGCACCTCAAGTCTCACACTTTTACAGGGAATCTCCCACCGGGCACAAAGGTCTTCCACAAATTCCATGTCCTGCACTGACTCCTCTTTACGAATGCCATGCTCCACATGCAAAACCCGCAGCGTAAAAGGTATCTCCTTTCGGAATTCCCGCAATAAAGAAAGCAAACAAACGGAGTCGCCGCCGCCGGATACTCCCACCAAAACACTGTCGCCTTCTAGAATCATGTTGTATTCCCGAATATAATCCATAACTTTTTTCATTGGTTATCGTTCACGGATTCCTGCCACTAATACCATACAATCGTCCGCTCTTTCTCCTTTTGTCTCTTTCACAATCTTTAAAATCTGTTCCGCCATGGCTCCCGGATTTCCCTTTGGCAGCATTATAAGCAACTGCCTCATGGCCTCTTCCGGGTCATCCCCGGCCAAGGCATCCAGCACTCCGTCGGAAGCCATAATAAGATAATCGCCGTGATACAGTTTTTTTGCCGCCGGCACACCCGGGCTTTGTGCAAAAGCGCCTGCCGGCAACGCTCTTTCCTCCGGCTGGTCTATCTTATCCACCTGATTTTTGTGGATTACAAAACTGGCGGGTGCTCCCATTTTATAAAATAAAGCCTCCCCGGTAAATTCATCAATCTCGCACAAATCCACCGTAGCCAAAAAGCCTTCCTCGCTCTGTCCAGCCAAGCAGCCATTACTCATGTTTAAAGCATCCGCAGCCGAAAAACCTGCACTTAAAAGTTCCTCTATTAACTCTAGCACCCTTTCGCTCTGACGGCAAGCAGTTTGTCCGCTTCCCAACCCATCGGAAAGCATTACAAAGGTTTTTCCGTCCTCCCGACGCAGTACCGAAAAATTGTCCCCACAAGGTTCCGAATACTCTTTGCTTTCTCCTTCCGCAAAAAATCGAACCGTAAATCGTCCTCTTTCCCGCAGCAACAACTCCTGCTCCTTATCCGTCAAATAGGGCTCTCCTTCCTCCGCCACCAGAAAGGATGTACCAAATACCTGCTGTGCCATGCGTGCAACAGCCTTTTTACTGATTTGGTTAGGCTTCTTTGCGCCTGCATATAACAAAAGCATCCCCCGTCCCTCTTCATCCTCCAAATAGCTGTAGCGACTGCTTTTCACTCCTTTTTCCCACAAAAGAAATTCCAGCCGACGAATTTCCCCTGCCTTATCCGGACAGGAAAACTCCCGCTCCTTTAAACACTGGTTTAATGCCCCGGCAATGGCTCGCAGCCCTTCCTGCACCACAGTCGTTCCCTCTTTTTCCAATTCCGAGCAGGATGCCAGGCAGGTCTTGGTGGCAGGGTGCAGACTGTCTGCCATTTTTTCCACCGCGCGAACGTAACCTTTCAGTCGCCCATCCTTTGGAGCCGGCGCTACCCGACAGGTGGTAAACAGGCTTCGTCGATCTGTAAGCATCCCATGTGCCAATTCCTTGAAGCAAAAAACGGTTCCCATTGTAAATGCCGCCTCCAACCCAATGACACAGGCGCCGTATCGACTAATATGAAACCATTCTCCCGCCATACCCACCAGAGTAACGCAGACGCCTGCCAAGATTCCGCACACCGGCGTACTCACCGCTCCCCTATTTCTTCTTATCAGAAATTCTCCCATTAGGATTGCCCCGCCGATGGCAAGGTATTTTACTCCGACAACATACGGAACGAACATACTTAATCCCAGCCCCATGCTTAGGAATAATAGAGGCGCAGGCAGTGCCTCGCTTCCCAGAATGGCCACCACTCCCGGCAAAAAGGGATTGGCTCCCACCACCTTCACAGCGGTAAGTGCCACAAGGGCGACGTAACATAACAGTTGCTTTTTTCTCATGGTTTATCCTCCTCATTCAATGATGAGGCCCATTATAAGAAAATTCCCTCCACCCCTTTGTCAAATTCGGGAAGCGGTCATTAAATCTTTTTGACAAATTCTCCCTTCCCAAAGTCCTTTAAGTTCGTGCAGCCGTTAAAAAAGACCTATAGGCTCGGCCTACAGGTCTAACTTACACATTCTTTAATGATCTGATTTAAAGATAATCTCGTTCTTAAATACCATTCCCAGCTTCTCGCGAGCCATCTGCTCCACATACTCCATGGTCTTGGTAAATTCCTCCAGGGTGGAAAGGTCGTCCTTACGCTCTACCTGTGCTTCATACTGCTCTTCCAACGCCTCCTTCTTCTCAATACAGGCAACGTTCTTCCGATACAGCTTTATCACGTTAAAGCCAAGCACTACTACGACCAGTAACAGTACCAAGGTCACGATTCGCGTCGTATATTTCTTTTTTTTCTTCGCTCTTCGACCCATATTTCCTCCCATAGTTACTTCATTTGCTTTTTATTGTAATCACTATTTATGATTTGTGCAATACCTTTTTCCATTTTGATTTACATTTTTCTGCAAAAGTTGTAACCTTTTTCCCCATTAGACCATAGGTAAGCCCCATCCCCAGCGCTGTACTCCCCAGAGAATAAAAGCGAAGCGCTCCTTCATTCAGTAAAAAAAGCAGAGTAAAGATCCCCATGGATGCCACCATCCAGAAAAGAGCGTCCTCTGCAACCACCGCTCCGCGTTTGTGGGGAATCCACACCCGCATAATCAGAAACAGACTGTAACCGGTCATAAGAAGAATTCCAAGTGCAAAGCTTAGGACCAGCAATTTCAGTTCCCCTCCGATGGATGGCTGAATCTGTATGACCATCTAGGAAAACAGGCGGCCGAACAATCCCGCTCCTCCTTTTTCAAATGCCGGGGCATCGCTGTAGCTTAAGCTGTCCATGGTTCCTTCCATCTCCACTTCTCCCTTTTCCAGGCTCAGTCGGGTGACATGAAGATCCGATCCTTTTATGTGCAACATTCCAATCTCCGTCTCCAGCAAAACCTCATTTAAATCAAAACGGATTACATCCACTATCCCGCACAGGGAAAGCATTTTTCTATCCTGTAAACTTAACCGGTGTTCCATTGTGCTTCTTCCTTTCTTCTATTCGGCAGTGCCACAAGCCTCTTTGATAAAACCTATGTGACGCTTTTCCAAAATAGAACCGAAAAAGCTTTTACAGATAACGGAACAGTTCCTTTGCCTCTTCCTTTCGGGAAGTGTCCGCGATTTCAAGAACCTCTACCCGCACCGGTTTGCTTCCGAACTGAATCTCAATGATATCCCCCGGCTTTACGGACAGGGATGCTCTTGCCACTTTATCGTTTACCAACACACGTCCCGCATCGCAGGCTTCGTTTGCCACGGTTCTCCGCTTAATTAAGCGGGACACCTTCAAAAATTTATCAAGTCTCATATTCCACTCCTTTTATGAAAAAAGAAAGGCAGGTCCAAAGACCTGCCAAGGTTCGTTACATAAAACTATGCATTCACCATGTCTTTTAATGCTTTACCAGCTTTGAACTTAGGTGCCTTGGAAGCTGGGATGCTCATTTCTGCACCAGTCTGCGGGTTTCTACCAGTTCTGGCAGCTCTCTCAGAAACTTCAAAGGTTCCGAAGCCTACTAACTGTACTTTCTCACCTTTCTTCATTTCCTCAGCAACAACCTCGGTAAATGCTTTTAATGCCTTTTCAGCATCTTTTTTGGAAATTTCAGCTTTGTCAGCCATTACAGCTACTAATTCTGCTTTGTTCATTTTAAGTTCCTCCTCATTGAATTCATAATACTGTAAGACACGCAATATTATTCATAAGTCTATTTATAAATGGTTTTTTGCGATTTGTCAAGAAAAATCGCCTATTTCTGCAATCTTTTTGTAAAAAATCCGTTATATTTGCTGTTTCCTACCCTTCAATCAGAGTATCAGCGGCTTTTTTCAATGCTTCTTTGCGCTTTTTCGCATCCTCAAAGGAACTGCCTTTTACGCCATAATACAGCTTGATTTTCGGCTCTGTTCCGGAAGGGCGAACGCATACCCAGGCATCCTCAGGTAACTCATAGTACAATACGTTGGATTTCGGCAGGGTAAGTTCCTTGATTTCCCCGGTCTTTACATCCTGCTCTGAACCTTTCTGGTAGTCCTTTTGTACCAAAACCTCAAAATCGCCAATGCAGGTAAGGGCCTCTTTATGAAGATGCTCCATGATGGAAGCGATTTTTTCAAGACCGTCCTTGCCCGGCATGGTTACGGATTCTACGCTATCCTCATAATAGCCGTACCGCTCATACATCTTCAGGGTAGCATCCCACAAAGTCATGCCCTGCTGTTTATAAAATGCTGCTGCCTCGCACAGTAACATGGTGGCCACCACCGCATCCTTGTCTCTTGCGTAATTTCCCGCCAGACAGCCGTAGCTTTCTTCCATACCAAAAAGATAGGTGCCTTTGCCCCTCTCTTCAAATTCCAAAATTTTCTGTCCGATGTATTTAAAGCCGGTAAGTACTTCAATCAGACGTACGCCATGGCCTTTCGCAATGGCATCCACCAAATGGGTACTAACGATGGAACGAATCACCGCTCCGTCCTGAGGAAGCCCATTCGCTGCCTCTTTTTCGTTCAAAATATACTCTGCAATAAGGCTACCGGACATGTTTCCCGTCAACGCGTGATAGGTCTGCTCTTTTGCATCCCATACATACACTCCCAAACGGTCAGCATCCGGATCTGTAGCCAATACCAAATCCGCTTTCTTTTCCTTAGCCAGTTTCAAGGCTAACGCAAAGGCTTTTTCGGATTCCGGATTAGGATAATCTACGGTTGGGAAGTCACCGTCCGGAAGTTCCTGCTCTTTTACCACATGAACATTCTCAAAGCCCAATTCCTTCAAAACCCGGCGCACCGGAATGTTTCCGGTTCCGTTTAACGGCGTGTAAACAATGGTCAGTTCCTTACCCATTTCCTTAATAACTTCCGGATGAAGACTCTGCTTCTTTACTTCCGACAGATATGCCTGATCCATTTCTTCGCCCATTTCCTCATACAAGCGTTTTGCCTTGGCTTCTTCCAAAGTCATGGTTTTCATGGTACTGTAATCGGTAATAGCCTTTACTTCGTCCATGATTCCCTTATCGTGAGGCGGGGTAATCTGAGCGCCGTCTGCCCAGTATACTTTATAGCCGTTATAGTTGCTTGGGTTATGACTTGCGGTAATGTTAATACCTGCAATGGCATGTTTTTCCCGCACCGCAAAGGACAACTCCGGCGTTGGTCGCAATGATTCAAACACATAGGCTTTAATTCGGTTTGCCGCAAGACATCTTGCTGCTTCCTGAGCGAATTCCGGCGACATATGTCTGGAATCGTAGGCGATGCATACACCACGCTTTCCTTCACCCAGCTTATTGATATAATTTGCCAGTCCCTGGGTGGCTTTTCGCACGGTATACGGATTCATACGGTTGGTTCCGGCTCCCAGTATGCCACGCAATCCTGCGGTGCCAAACTCCAGCTCCTTATAAAAACGCTCCGTGATTTCTTTTTCATCCAATTGGATTGCCAAAAGCTCTTTTTTGGTCTCTTCGTCAAAATATGGATCTTCACACCATTTTCTGTACATTTCCTGTGCCTGCATAGCTATCCTTCTTTCTTTGTTTTATCGTTAATTACTTTTCGTCTCTTTCATTTCTCCGGTATTGGTTTCCTCGTTATCCGTCTGATCGTCCTTGGTCTTATCTTCCGTAAGAATCTTTAATACCTCATTAGCCAAAGATCCTACAGACGTGCTGGAGGAATCCGTCGAACCAGTGGTTCCCGTACTGCTTCCGGTGGTTCCCGTAGAAGAATTGCCGGTGGTTCCTGTTGTGCCGCCGCTTCCCGTCTGACTTCCCGCCACGGTTCCAGCCACGGAACCCGCCAAGCCGGAAGTCGGTTTGGTATTGTTGGCGTTACTGTTGTTACTGCTGCCGGTTTTATCCTTCATATTAATCTCTATCCGGGAGTTCCGGGAATTGAAAAATAAAATTTTCGTCCAGTCGCTATATCCGTCCTTGGTAGCTTTCACCCGATAAATTCCGTAAGGCAGTGTCATTGCTTTTCCAAGCTTGATTTTCTTACCGTTCAGGGTTACCATCACATCCTTTTGCTTTGCCAAAAGTGTCAACTTGCCCTTTTTAGTGGTTCCGGTATTAAATTCCTTCAAATCGACTACTGTTTTTTCTCCGGGCTCAATGGTTACTTCCTTCGCACCACTGTGTCCCGAACCTGCAACCTCCAATAGATAGGTTCCGGCCCGTACCGACATGGGGGCGTTCTTGGTAATCCGAGCTGCCGCAACGTTACCCAATACAAAATAGCCCTTTTCAAAGCCGGCTATATTTGTAAACTCAATCTCACCATGGCTGGTGGTAATCATTACGCTTAATATTTCTTTTCCGTTACCGATGATGGTCAGCTCATCCGAGTCTCCGATTTGTTCTCTCGTAAACTGCTCCTCGTCATCAAAAACCGGTACGGTTTCCGCCAGACGATATATCTCGCTTCCCACCGTCAGACTTCCCTTTTTAAGGTCCACAGCATACTTGTGTAACTCCGGAAATACCCATACATGTCGGGACTGTTCCATACGCTCTATGGTCTGAGTGTTGACATCAATATCTAACTCGTATATCTCTCCGGGGTGCATCTGCTCTCTGGATATGGGTTGGGAAAAACGGTCAAAAATCTCCGTTCCACCGTTATAGTAATATACAAATTCTCTGGCCGCTCCCTTTACCTTCTCAAAGACCATCAAAGACATGTCCTCCACTTCGCCTTTATAGATAAAAAGATCCGGTATTTTTCCTTCTTCTTCGGTAGCATCTCCGGATGCCGTTGGCAAAAGCTCTGTTCCGCCTCCGCCGATTACTACCTTTGGTTCTTTCTTTCCACACCCTGCCGTCAGCAAAACAAAACAAAACAGCAGGATCAGAATGCTTCCTCGTTTCATAGCATCCCCCTTGTATCCTTTTTTCATTTCGTATTTTATATATTTTAAGCGAATCCTTCTAAAAATGCAAGGAAGCTTAGCCGTTCCTCTTCCTGCTTTTTCAGGCTTTTCAGCTTTTCAAGGTCTCTCAGGGTTATGTGATTTTTTCGTGTCGCAGCATAATGATTCGCCACCTTAAGAAAACGGGAGGGAAATGCAAGGCGTAAATACAACTGTTTTTTCTCCGCAGCATTAAGAGGTAAAACCTCCTGCAACGTTCCCAGCAGTTCCCGGCAAAGCACCTGGCTGTAGCTGTTTTTCTCCATAATCTTACGAATATAAAGAGCCACATCCGAAAGGATACTGTCCCAGCCCAGATTATCAAATCGAATAAGACTCACTCCATTTTCTCCAACCAAAACATTGTGATGGGTAAAGTCTCTGTGGCAAAGCCCCCTCCTTACCCCGCCGGAGGTATTCCATTCCTCCTCCAGAGCCTGCACTTTTTGTCCCTGTTCATAATAAGTTAAAAAAAGCCGGCTAAATTCCATATCAAACTCGTTTTTTTGCCGCTTTTTAGCTATCAAGTTGCTAATACTCTTCATTTCACGATTTTTTCGCTGCACTTGAAAAAGAAAATCCGAAGGCTGTTTGTCCCCGATTTCCACAATCTCCGATAATCCAAGCAGCGCCTTTGTCAGTCTCCCCAATGCCTCCGCTCCCGCCATCACCTGGCCGGGATTTTTCGGATCGCATTCCGGGTCCAAAAACCACTTTCTGAGGGTGTAATTTTTCCCGTAGGTATCCTGAGAATATTCCTCCCCCTCTGTGGTCCGAACCAGCGTATCCACTCGCATTTCCTGCTTTTCCAGTTCCTCTAATACCCTCCTTAAAAAAGCCAACCGTGTCTTACCTCCAGCATACTCCTTTAGAAAAAAATCTCCCTCCTCGCACCGGCACCATAAACCTCCCCGTACCCTGCTCATCCGGGTAACGTGGTAGGGATACAGGCTCATGCTTTCTGCTTCCCGATTATACAAAATGACCCTCCCTACAATGAAATTTCGAGTTCCCGCTCGTTTTTCCATTGTATGAAGGGTCTTTTCTCTTTATTACAGCTTTTGTTTTGCCATTTTCAAAAGCCGCTCTTTTTCATTCAATTCTTGGTTTTTCAAAACCTCATTTAATAAATATTTCAAAATTTCTCCGATTTTTTTGCCGTGAGGAACTCCCATTTCCAGTAAGTCGCTGCCGGTTATGGCAAGCTGTCGGATAGATACACAATCCCCTCGTTTTAAAATCTTTTCCGCCAATAAACGTTGATTTTCCGGGCTTTCTCCCGTTTCCACCTCTCTTACGGCAAGGTAGCGCATCAGCAAATCCTCCGGATAGTGACTTAAGAACTGACGAATAGGAATTTCCTCTGCTTCCAATTCTTTATCCGCCAAAAAAACCAGGTTTTTCACATTTTTAATGGTTTCTCCGTCGGTTTTCAATCGCCTTAAAAGCTTAGAAGCGGCATCTTTTTTATCCTCGTCCTCTCCCTTAAGACAGGTATCAAAGAGTAGCGCCAACCGGATATAGATATCTGCCGGGGATTCCTGCAGTCTTTTTAACATCTTTTTTCGGATATCTTCCTGCTCCACCGCCTCCGCAAGTTCCGGTATCACCACCTGAAAGACGCCGGTATCAATCATAAGGTCTAAATACTCCGGGTGTTCCGACAGCAGAAGCTTCTTAAGCTCGGTATAAATCCGTTCTACACTGACCATGCGCAGGCGCTCTTTTAATTCTGCCATGGCTTCCTTAGTCCGCTCTTCCACCGTAAATCCCAGCTGTGCGCCAAACCTGGCTGCTCGCATGATTCTAAGAGCATCCTCCGTAAAACGCTCTGTAGGTTCGCCAACACAGCGTACCCGTTTCTCTTTTAAATCCTGTTCTCCACCAAAAATGTCAATAAGTCCCTGCTTCGGATGGTAGGCCATGGCATTAATGGTAAAGTCTCTTCTTTTTAAGTCTTCCGTAAGACTTGCGGTGAAGCTCACTTCCTTAGGATGTCGCCCGTCCTCATATTCACCGTCTACCCGGTAGGTGGTAACTTCAAATCCTTCTTTTCCAATTAAAACCGTAACGGTCCCATGCTGAATTCCGGTATCCACCGTACGGTCAAACAGCGCTTTTACCTGCTGCGGTGTCGCCTGCGTTGTAATATCCCAGTCTCCCGGCGTTCGAAAAAGAAGCCGATCACGAACACAGCCGCCTACAGCAAATGCTTCGTAGCCGGCCATGTTTAATCTCTCTATGATATTGGTTACCCCGCTTGGTAATTCCATATTCATTAGTACGCTTTTCCCCAATATACAAGTGCTTTTGCCTTCTTGCCGCAGCATACACAGGTATCTGTAAGCTGCTCCTGCTCAAACGGCATACAGCGGCTGGTTGCACCAATTTCGTCTTTAATCTTTAACTCACACTCTTCTTCGCCGCACCACATTGCACGTACGAAGCCGCTCTTCTCGTCCATAATCTGCTTGAACTGCGCATAGTCTTTGGCATCATAAACGTGGGCGTCACGATGCTTCTTAGCACGTTCAAACATATCCTTCTGCATGGTTTCGAGGATTTCTTCCATCTTGCTTTCGATTTCGTCTAATGATACGGTAATCTTCTCATTGGTATCACGACGAACTACGATACACTGGTTTGCTTCAATATCCTTCGGTCCAATCTCAATACGAGCCGGAATTCCACGCATTTCCTGTTCTGCAAACTTCCATCCCGGACTCTTGTCGGAAAAGTCTGCCTTTACGGAGAACTTCTTTGCCAAACGTGCCTTAATTTCTTCTACCTTATTGGCAACTGCTTCCTCCTGCTGACGAATCGGCACAATCATAATCTGAGTCGGTGCGATTCTCGGTGGCAATACCAATCCGTTATCATCACCGTGTACCATAATGATGGCACCGATAATTCTGGTGCTTAAGCCCCAGGATGTCTGATGCACGAAAGAAAGCTTGTTTTCTTTGTCTGTATACTGAATATTAAATGCTCTGGCAAATCCATCACCAAAGTTATGGCTGGTTGCAGACTGTAATGCCTTTCCATCATGCATCAAAGCCTCGATGGTATAGGTTGCCTCTGCACCTGCAAATTTCTCTTTATCTGTCTTTCTACCGCGAACTACCGGAATAGCCAGTACATCTTCTACAAAGTCAGCATATACATGAAGCATCTGCTCTGTACGCTCCTGTGCTTCTTCTGCAGTTGCATGAGCGGTATGTCCTTCCTGCCATAAGAACTCACGGCTTCTTAAAAACGGTCTGGTTGTCTTCTCCCAACGAACTACAGAACACCACTGATTGTATACCTTAGGCAAATCTCTGTAGGACTGAATCTCGTTTGCGTAAAAATCGCAGAACAAGGTTTCGGAAGTAGGACGTACACACATACGCTCCTGTAACGGTTCCAATCCACCATGGGTTACCCATGCAACCTCCGGTGCAAAACCTTCTACATGATCCTTTTCTTTTTCCAGAAGGCTCTCCGGAATGAACATGGGCATATATACGTTCTCCACGCCGGTTTCTTTGAATCGACGGTCTAATTCTTTCTGAATGTTTTCCCACAACGCATAGCCTGCGGGCTTGATTACCATACATCCCTTTACGCTTGTGTAATCAATTAATTCTGCCTTTTTTACCACATCGGTATACCACTGGGCAAAATCTTCTTCCATAGAAGTAATGGCCTGAACCATCTTCTTATCCTTTGCCATTTCTGTACCCCTTTCTTAGTTTTGATTTATTAGATAGAGCGGAATGCTCTTTCTTTCATACGTTCCTGGGATCCGAATTCTGCCATTGTCCGGGCATACATCTGATCCTTCATAAAAATACAGGCTCTTCCTGCTTCCTTTGCCTGATATAGGCTGCGATCCGCTTCGCTTCTCAATTCCCAGAATTCCCTTCTGTCCCGCTTCAAATTGCAATGGCATATACCCATGCTGACACTGACATAAGGAAGGAAATTGTTCCTTGCATGGGGAATCTGCATATCCTCAATGGTCTTCTTACATTCCATTGCCCACTGAACCGCATCTTCCTGCCTGATTCCCGTAAGCAGGATTAAAAACTCCTCGCCACCTACACGGGCTGCAATATCGCTTGTCCGCTTTGCCTGTTTCATCAATACAGTCGATACCTTCTGAATACAGGTATCTCCGGCACCATGGCCAAAACTGTCGTTATATTTCTTAAAATTGTCAATATCCATCATAATCACGGCAACCTCAGTACCCTGACGGTTACAAATCGGCCAAACACTGCTTATCCTTCGCTCGAGACCTCTTCGATTCAAAAGCTTCGTCATCTGATCTGTCTCTGCCTGCCGCGTTACGTCTGTCAGCCTGCTGGAATCCGTAAGCAGCCGTACATAGCTCAAATAGCTCTGCCTTGCCGCCACATTTCCAAAAGCAACAATTACCAGCGCATATACCCCTCTTTCAAAATCCAGATTTCCCAACAGCATGTGTGCTCCCAGAATCAGCACCTCACTTACTATGCTCATAATCTGGGGAATCGGTGGAATAATGGGAACCAGGCATCCGCCTGCTACAAACAGTAAAAACTTCATCATAATACTCATCTTACTGGTTCCTGCAAATCCCAATATCAAAAGAAGAATCTCTTCCATCATCCAGTAGGAACAAATAAAACGTGCAAACCATTCACTTCTTTTGTTTCGAAGAAGGAGGTATGCACCAACCAGAAAACCCAACTCCAGAACCACCATTGCGCCGAAATTTATCCACGCTGCCACTACCGACATGCGCAAATCTCTCATCAATATATGTCCAAGCCAAACCAGAGAGAGCACTAAAACAGAAACAGCGGATGCCAAAAGCACCCGTCGTACATTCTCTCTTTCCAATCTCGCTATCAAATTGGCATTTTGTCGAATGGATCCTCTTTCTTTCCTATTCATAACACTACCCGTTTCATTTCCTTATTCTAACACTATCCATAAGAGGTGACAACCCCTGTTTCATGGACAACCGATAGGAAAATTCTATATCACTATAGCGTTTTCCTATCGGCTGCCCTTAACTGATTACCTTTAAACACTGCCAGTATTCATCTATCTGTCGAATATCTTCACCCACTTTAATTACCGGATGGGACATGTCATTGGGCGGAACAAAATACACCTCTCCCACAGACCCGTCCGTCATTCTCACCTGCTTGCCTCTCAAGTACCGAGCCATATAATGGGTAAATGCTGTCAAAACCTTCTCGTCCAATCCCTGGTTCACCCCGTCCCGCAAACTGTCAAGCACATCAAAAGGTACCTTCGCGGGCTTGTACACACGTTCCTCCACCAGAGCATCATATACATCCGTCACTGCCGTGATTCTGGCAAAAAGCGGAATATCATCCATCAATCCGTCCGGATAGCCGGAGCCATCGTTACGTTCATGATGGTATAAAACAGCTTCTTTAATGGTGTCGTTTACTTCGTCCCCCAACATCTCATAGGAATATACCGCATGAGCCTTCATAATCTCAAATTCTTCCGGCGTCAGCTTCCTGGGCGCATCCATAATCTCTTCCGGAATCATGGTCTTTCCAATATCATGCAGAGTTCCGGCAATAACCAATTCGTACACGTCCTGAGGCGGCATACCCAGACTCTGAGCCACCATGCCGTTTAACAATCCCACGTTCAGGCTGTGTCGTTGCAGTTGTTCGCTCATAGGCCGCGGAGTATCAATACAATTCAAAAGCACCGTCATGTTCTGCTCCTGAATTGTCCGAACCGCTTCCCTCGCCACATTATCCGCCAAATCAAAGGCTATTTTCTTTGTTGCCTTGGCCGTTTCAAGAAGATAATTTACCTGATCCTTCAACCGGGTATACCCGCTGTTTAGCTCAAGTTTCTCTTGGTCATCGTCCGGGTGGACTTCCTGCCGCTCCATAACCTTCCGATAAGCCTTCTCGCCGGAAAGCACATAGCGCTCCTCGCCGCCAAAAGAAGTGATTTGTTCCAGGCGCTTCGCTGTAACCATCTCTCCTGCGGGAATAAGCAGAGTCTGCCCGTTCTTTCCATACAGATTCTCTTCCAGCGTCAGACCATCCCAAAGATACTCTATGGGGAACTGATATAAAGTTTTTTTTTTCTTCTTACTCTTATTTCGTGGTTTCTTCATTGCATTACCTACTTCATAATTATGATGAATCAGTATCCAATTATTCTGTAATTCCCCTGCAACCGTACTCTTCTGTCCAAATTCCGCCGTTCTGTTTCCGAACAATCTCGTAATGCTTTCTCATCTCGCGGCCTTTCAAATCCAGCAAAAGCTGTATCTGGTCACCAATCTCAAAACTACCTGCAAATGTTCGAATTAAAACACCATTGGCACTAATGTTCTTTGTCATAACCCAAATTGGCTTACGTAAAATAACCTTACAATGCTTGTAAAGAATGGCCTCTACAACACCGTCTGTATTCACCGGATAACGCACATCTGCACGATTTTCTCGGGAGCATCCCTTTCCGAGAGCAATTTCAACGGTATTAGCAAGATTCAGTCCACGCATCATTCCGTAAAATTCATAGAGCGTATCCCTTCCGAATACAAGCACCGTTACCGGCTTGGTCCCCATTACCGATACGCTACTGGCAGGGACCTTGATTACATTTCTCCGCGGATCCGCTTCCACGATCTGGGTCTCTGCCAACAAATCGCCGTTCTCTGCATCTCGAAGTACAACCTTACACCCTTCTAATTGTCGTATCACCATCATATACAAATCCTCCTAACCCCGAATACAGCATCTCCTTCTTCTCTTCTAATTGTCGCTTTTAATGGTTTATTTTTTATTGTATCATATTTTTTGCATTTTTAAAAGGAAAATCCTTGAAAAGCCTTCCCTTTTGGTTGAACCTGAAATTCCATCTCTTTTCCCGTTACGGGATGGTAAAACAAAACATGGCAGGAGCACAACCCCACCGGGAGATAACACTTTTTATCATCTGCTGTTCCGTACTTGTGATCCCCCAAAAGAGGATGACCCCCATGGGCCAGCTGCACGCGAATCTGGTGGTGTCGTCCGGTATAAAGATGCACCCGGATTAGGCTCCTGTCTTCCAATACCTGCAACCTTTCATAGGTGAGCTTGGCTTTTTTTGCCCCCTTTGTTCCCTCCGTCACCACAGTGCTGGTATTGATTCTTCCATCTCTTAAAAGCCAGTCCGTAAGTTCTCCTTTTTCCTCCGGAACGCCCCGCACCACTGCATAATATTCCTTTGTAACCTTATGCTCTTGCACCTGCCGGCTCAGCACTGCCGTATCACCGGCAGTTTTTCCAAAAACAATCAGGCCTTCCACCGGCTGATCCAGTCGCTGTATCAGCCCAACATAAGTCTCCTGCCCTTTTTCTTTCCGGTAGGTCGCTACTAAAGACACCATGTCCTGCTGCCCCAGTTTTGCACTCTGAGTCGGGATTCCCGCCTGCTTATAGCACACTAAAACTGCCTCATCTTCATATAACACTTCTAACTGCATTAAACTCTCCTATAACTTAAATCTGTATCCCACGCCCCAGATTGTCTCGATAAACTGCGGCTTTGTGGAATCCATCTCGATTTTCTCGCGAATCTTCTTAATGTGAACCGTAACCGTGGCCACATCTCCCACCGATTCCAAGTCCCAGATTTGCTGGAACAGTTCCTCCTTGGTATACACGTGGTTTGGATTCTCTGTTAAAAATGTTAAAAGGTCGAATTCCTTGGCGGTAAACTGTTTTTCTTCACCTCTTACCCAGATTCTCCGAGCGGTTTTATCAATTTTAATACCACGAATTTCCACCACAGAATTGGAACTTCCTGCTGTATTTCCTATCAGGCGCTCATATCTGGCAAGATGCGCTTTTACCCTGGCAACCAGTTCACTGGGCGAAAAAGGTTTCGTAATATAATCATCGGCTCCCAACCCCAGTCCTCGCACCTTATCAATGTCATCCTTCTTGGCAGATACCAAAAGAATAGGGGTATTCTTAAATTCTCGAATCTGTTTGCAAATTTCAAATCCGTCCATTCCCGGAAGCATCAGGTCCAGAATAAAAAGAGAGAATTCCTCATTCAACGCCCGCTTCAAACCATCTTTTCCGTTTCCTTCAATCTCTACCTCGTATCCGCTAATGGTAAGATAGTCTTTCTCCAATTCTGCAATGCTTTCTTCGTCCTCTATAATCAATATTCTATCCATTTACTGCCTCCTGATATTTTCTTAGTACAAAATACATGGTGGTTCCCACATTTTCTTTACTGGTAACCCAAATCTGTCCACCGTGATCACTGATAATCTTTTTTACAATAGACAGTCCGATACCACTTCCCTTTGTTTCGTTTCGAGATGCATCCGCACGATAAAACCGGTCAAAGATAAACGGCAAATCTTTAGCGGCAATACCTTTTCCCGTATCTTCTATCTCTATCTGTACAAAATCTCCCACATCCTTAATACGGAAGGAAATCCGTCCCACGGGTTTTCCCATGTACTTCACTGCATTGGACACAATGTTATGGATGACACGGGTCAACTGTTCCGGGTCGGCAATCATCCGCATTCCGGCGTCACATTCATTCCGATACACCAAATCGATGCCCTTGTTTTCCAAATCCAAACGAAGCTCTTCCATGCAATCCGTAAAGTATCCCTCCACGTTAAGGCGCTGAAAATTATAGGGTACCCGGTTGGTATCCAGTTTGGAGTATACCGTCAATTCATTAATCAACGTGTTCATTTCCGATGCCTTATTATGAATTGTACGGATATACTTCTCCTGCTTCTCCGGTGTATTGGCAACCCCATCCATCAGCCCTTCCACATATCCCTGAATGGCGGTGATAGGGGTTTTCAAATCGTGGCAAATGTTGCTAATCAAAATCTTATACTGACGATCCTGCTCGACTTTCTCTTCCGAAGATTCCTTCAGGCGCTTCCGCATCTGCTCAAAATTGGCACACAGTTCTCCAATTTCGTCCCGACGAGTTACCTCCATGGTAAAATCAAGATCTCCTCTGGCAATTCGTTTCGTAGCAGTTTCCAATCTTCGTATGGGGATAACAATTCCTCTGGAAGCCCACAGGGTCATACCGCCACCGCTTACAACAAAGATGGCTATTAAACCCACTAAAATCGTTTCTAGCATATCTTCCGCTTCCGGAATCATTCCCCTTGTTTGGGTAACCAGAAAAACACTCACATTTTCCCCGGACCGAAACTTAAAGTCAATCTGCTTTAACAGCAGCTTGGAATAATCTTCCGTCCCCATGGTAACTGCCGCATCTTCACCGGTTCCCTCATAAGCCGGAAGCTGCTGCAAAAGTTCCGCATCCTTCCGCCCGTTAAAAATAACTGTCTCACCTCGGCGGATAATCAGGTTTGTATTTTTTTTCTGTAATTCCTTGTCCGTCTTATTCTGCCATTCCTTTGTAAAAATCTTCTCCGGCATGGTTCTGGTGAGACTTTGGATTTCCCGATAGTCCTCATCCGTCAGATGTTCATAAGCCTGGGAGGCATTGGTAAGAACGCTGTAATCCCCATCCTTTACACCATACACTTCCCGAACCTGCTTCAAATTTGTTGCCACAGAATAAAACAGCACCGTCGCAATCAGCAGAATAGGCATAATCACCATCAGAAAAAAAGACAACCATAATCGATTCTCAATCTTCATCCCTTTTCTCCTGTTTATCTTTGCCACTATTATAACATAAAAGCACATAGAAAAGAAGACCGGTTGTCAAAAGGGTCTGTCCTTTCAACAACCGGTCCGGTATTGCTACTATGATTTACAGTTCAGCTTTTAATTCTTCCACTCTGTCAAGTCTCTCCCACGGAAGATCTAAATCCAATCTTCCGAAGTGACCGTAGCTAGCTGTCTGTTTGTAGATTGGTCTTCTTAAATCCAACATCTTGATAATGCCTGCCGGGCGCAAATCAAAATGCTTACGGATAATTGCAACAATCTTGTCATCCTCAATGATACCGGTTCCGTTGGTATCCACACGGATGGAAGTAGGTTCTGCCACACCAATCGCATAGGAAAGCTGGATTTCGCACTGTTTTGCAAATCCTGCTGCCACCAGATTCTTTGCTACATATCTTGCTGCATAAGCGGCACTTCTGTCTACCTTGGTGCAATCCTTTCCGGAAAAAGCACCGCCGCCGTGTCTGGCAAATCCGCCGTAGGTATCTACGATAATCTTTCTTCCAGTTAAACCGCTGTCGCCCTGTGGTCCACCGATTACAAAACGGCCTGTTGGATTAATGTAGAACTTAGTCTTATCATCAATAAGCTCTTTCGGAAGAACCTCATCAAAGACATATTTCTTAATATCCTTGTGAATCTGCTCCTGAGAAACCTCCGGTGTATGCTGGGTGGATAATACCACCGCCTCAATACGGAAAGGTCTTCCCTCTTCATCATATTCTACGCTGACCTGGATCTTTCCGTCCGGTCTTAAATAGTTTAAGGTTCCATCTTTTCTAACCTTAGTAAGCTGTCTGGTAAGCTTGTGGGCAAGGGCGATGGAATATGGCATATATTCCTCGGTTTCATCGGTAGCGTAACCAAACATCATTCCCTGGTCGCCGGCTCCGATTGCATCGATTTCCGCATCGGTCATCTTATTTTCTTTTGCCTCTAATGCCTTGTCAACACCCATTGCAATATCGCCGGACTGCTCGTCCAAAGCAACGATAACGCCGCAGGAATTGCCGTCAAATCCTGCCTGCGCATTGTTGTATCCGATATCGCAAATCGTCTCTCTTACAATCTTCTGAATATCAACATAAGCCTGTGTGCTAATCTCACCCATAACAAGTACCAATCCTGTGGTACAACATGTTTCACATGCGACACGACTGTTAGGGTCTTTCTCCAGTAACGCATCCAAAATCGCATCGGAAATCTGATCGCAGACTTTGTCCGGATGTCCTTCGGTTACGGATTCGGATGTAAATAATTTCTTCTCCATACTATATATTCTCCTTTCAAAAAGTAGGGTTTCGTTGCGTCCAATCGCAAAAAAATAATCCGCTAAAAATAAGCGGATTTGATTCTACATCTCGTCCTCTTATTGTTCGTTTGCTCGCTCAGGATGGCACCTTCCTTCTCAGGGGTTGCCGTGACTTCACTGATCCTATGTATCTCCATCACTCTGAATAAGAGTCCTTTATGAAATTATCGTTCTTTTATCATAAACGGTTGCATCTTTTTTGTCAACTGTCATTTTTGTGAAAAAAAGTTGACTTTTCTATGTAATCTTACTATAATTTGTCTTATAAACTGTAGCTTATACAGGAGGGAAAAATGAGCATAATTGAAACGAAGGATCTCCTGCCGGGTATGGTGACCGCCGCGCCGGTTCGTACCAAAACAGGACAACAGATCATGGATGATCACGTCACTTTAGACAAAAAATTAATTGCACGCTTGGATTTCTATTCCATTCGAAGCGTAGAGATTCTTGATACAGAGGAAGCATCCGCTCCGGAGCCACAGGTGGAAGAACCTGTAATAGAAACACCGGAACCGGAACCGGCGCCTGCACCGGCTCAGCCTATTGACCGGACTCAGTTTGCCGCCGCAGGACGTGCCTCCAACTTACAAAGAGTACAGCGAAGCGATCGCTTCCGCGATTTTCAGGTTTCTTATACCAAAAGTGTATTTGAACTTAGCCAGGCATTAGAAGGAATGGTGGAGAAGAAATTTCCCTCCAGTCAGGAGTTGCTTTCTACCTGTATGCAGGTTTTAAACGAGCATCGTATGACTACTATCGAATTATTCGATATGCTTCACAACATGCGACAGAATGACGACCCTGTTGCAGCGCACAGTCTGAACGTTGCTTTTATTGCCCGCATTCTCGGCAAATGGATGAAGTTAGAAAAGGAAGAGATTGAGGAACTGACCTTAGCCGGTCTCGTACACGACGTAGGCAAGCTGATGGTTCCGAAGCACATTTTAAATAAACCGGATAAGCTAACTGATGAAGAGTTTACTATTATCCGTATGCATCCTCGTTTTGGTTATGATTTGTTGAAGGATCAGGACTATCCGGAAAAAGTTCTTCGTGCTGTTTTAACCCATCACGAGCGATGCGACGGAAGCGGCTATCCGGCTAAACTTTCCGCCAATGCCATTGATGACTTTACATTGATTATTGCTGCAGCAGACGTATACGACGCCATGACAGCCGCAAGGCGCTATCGTGCTCCTTTAAGTCCCTTTGCTGTAATTGAGAATTTTGAGAACGAAGGACTTCAAAAATATCGTCCTCACGTTATTATGACTTTCCTGGAGCGCATCGCTAATACCTACCAGAACAACCGCGTGTTGTTAAGCAACGGCACTCAGGGAACCATTGTACTGTTAAACAGCAATCGACTTTCCAAGCCGATTCTAAAGCTTGATAACGGAGAGTTTTTAGACCTGTCCATGAATTCTTCTTTATCCATCGTTTCACTTTTATAGAATAATGGATAATCAAACTTGTTGAGGGTTTGCCAAACGTTTTGAGGGGCTGTCGTGAGGGGCAGCCCTTCTTTTTATGCGAGTTGTTGAGGGTTTTTTATGAGGGGACATTTTGATGGTATGGTTTG
>Ga0129306_1000862_pt1 | contig 41164 bp, 31 predicted proteins | sample P827metagenome_FD_94438 | JGI IMG/M metagenome (GOLD analysis project Ga0129306, IMG submission 94438) | Capybara group fecal microbial communities from Wisconsin, USA - P827 metagenome | ecosystem: Host-associated > Mammals > Digestive system > Large intestine > Fecal | place: USA: Wisconsin... | reverse complement strand
TGCCGGGAATGTACCGTCGACGATGTCTTTGAATGCGCTCACTGGGAGGTCGTTACCGCACTGGGCGACCATCGGACGCATCACCTTGTTGATGAACTCAGGATCGTCGGCGTTGTGCTCGAATACGAAGTCGGTTGTGCAGTCGAGTTTTGCCCATTCGGCTGGGATTTCAACCTTCTGGATCTCACCGCCGCGGTCAACAGCTGCGTAGTTCATGTTGACGATGTCTTCACCCTTCTTACCGTAGCTCTTCACGATGAACTTCTTCATCTGCTGAACTGCGAGGTCGTAAGGGATAACGCCTGAAATCTTGAAGAATGCACTCTGGAGGATGGTGTTGGTACGGTTGCCCAAACCGATCTCGTTAGCGATCTTGGTGGCGTCGATGATGTACATATTAATATTGTTGAGAGCGAGATATTTCTTCACGAAATCCGGAAGATGTTTCTTTGTCTCAGCAACGCTCCATGGTGAGTTGTAGAGGAATGTTCCGTTCTTTTTCAAACCGCGGAGACAGTCGTATTTCTTAAGATATGACGGGACGTGCACTGCCACGAAGTCAGGTGTTCCGACGAGGTAAGGGGCCAAGATTGGCTGGTCGCCGAAGCGGAGGTGTGAGCAGGTGTAGCCGCCTGATTTCTTTGAGTCGTAGTCGAAGTAAGCCTGGCTATACTTGTTGGTGTTGTCGCCGATGATCTTGATAGAGTTCTTGTTAGCACCCACAGTACCGTCAGCGCCGAGGCCGTAGAACTTGGCTTCGAATGTGCCCTTTGGAAGGATAGAAATCTCTTTACCGACCTTGAGTGAACGGTGTGTCACGTCGTCTTTGATACCGACGGTGAACTGGTTCATCGGTTTGTCTGAAGCGAGGTTCTTGTAAACAGCGAGGATCTGAGCTGGTGTGGTGTCTTTTGATGACAAGCCGTAGCGGCCGCCGATGATGACTGGTCTCTTAGCTGCGTCTTTGAATGCTTCGACGATGTCGAGGTACAGAGGATCACCGTTTGCACCCGGTTCTTTTGTACGGTCGAGTACGCAGATACGTTTCACGCTCTTTGGCATGACTGCCATGAGGTGTTTTACACTGAATGGACGATAGAGGTGAACTGTTACGAGACCGAGTTTCTTGCCTGCTTTGTTCTCCTTGTCGATGACGGTCTTTATGACGTCGTTGACTGAACCCATGGCGATGATGACATCTGTTGCGTCTTTAGCGCCGTAGTATACGAATGGAGCATATTCACGACCGGTGATCTTGCTCAGCTGTTTCATATATTTTGCTACGATGTCAGGAAGAGCGTCGTAGTATTTGTTCTGCAACTCTCTTGTCTGGAAGTAGATGTCAGGGTTCTGTGCTGTACCGCGTGTCACAGGGTGCTCTGGGTTAAGAGCTCTGTCGCGATAAGCCTTCAAAGCCTTGTAGTTGACGAGCTTGCGGAGTTTCTCCATGTCGGCTGCTTCAACCTTCTGGATCTCGTGTGATGTACGGAATCCGTCGAAGAAGTGGAGGAACGGGACGCGGCCTTCGATTGCTGCGAGGTGAGCAACAGGGGCGAGGTCCATGATTTCCTGCACTGAGCTTGTTGCCAACATTGCAAAACCTGTCTGGCGGGCACTCATCACGTCGGCGTGGTCGCCGAAGATTGACAATGCCTGTGCTGCGAGAGCACGTGCTGAGACGTGGAATACGCCTGGGAGCAACTCACCGGCGATTTTGTACATGTTAGGGATCATCAGCAATAAGCCCTGTGATGCTGTGTAGGTGGTGGTCAAAGCACCAGCCTGCAATGAGCCATGCACTGCGCCTGCAGCACCTGCCTCTGACTGCATCTCAACGACCTTCACTGTGTCGCCGAAAATATTTTTCTGACCTTTTGCTGCCCATTCGTCGATATACTCTGCCATCGGTGATGACGGGGTGATAGGATAAATGGCGGCAACTTCACTGAACATGTAGGCAACATGGGCCGCAGCCTGGTTACCATCGCATGTCATAAACTTTTTTTCTGCCATATTTTTTATCTTAATTTAGATTGATTTCTTATTTATTGTGCTGGCAACCTTCATGCTGATGCTCACAGCCTTCATGCCGACCTTCGCATTTTTTGCCTTCTTCGTGCTTGCACTCATGCTTGCCTTCGCATTTCTTTTCACCTTCTTTGCAGCATTTGTGGCCTTCGCCTTCACCTTTGCATTCAGGTTTTGGCATGTTGGCTTTCATTTCCTGCATTTTCTTTGCCATATCGATAAGTTCAGCGCGCTGAGCCTCGTCGAGTTCGTCCCAGTTGGCAAGAGCTTCAATCATTCTGTCCATGCAGCCTATCATCTCTGGGCACATAGCTGGTTTCTCACCGTGATGATCGCACTCATGTTTTTTGTCGCACTGCTCTTTCTTGTCTTTGCAGCATTCTTTGTTTTCGTTGTTTTCCTGTTTGTCGCAGCATGATGTCATCAAAAATGCCACGAGACCGATTGCTAAAAAGTACTTTTTCATGTTAGTAGATTTTTAATTGTTATGTTATTCTTTTTTGTCCAAAATGTAAATCACTTCGTCGTCACGTTTCATGAGATGCTGTTCGCGCGCCACCTTCTCGAGCAATGCCGAGTCCTTCTTCAAATCGTGCAGCGTCTGCTCCTGCTTCTCAATCTCATGGTCGTAATACTCGACCTGTTTCTTCACTTTTCTCAGCTTTCTATAGCTTTTTCCCTGTTCGAAAATGTTATACTGGTCGATAAAAATAATGACAGCAGCGAATATCAACGTCGCGATGACATATTTGTTGGAAAATTTCTTTAAAACATCCTTAAAATTCATCTGTCAAAATTTTTTGCAAAAATAATGTTTTTTCTGAAAAATAATACTTGTTTTATAACTAATTATCAACAATTTTATTATTTTTGCAGGGTAATAATAATTTATGGATATGAAAAGACTCGTTTTTGCCTTGACTTTTATCATTGCAGCTTTTGCCGCATATTCGCAAGATGATGAATATCAGAAGTTTATAGAGCAAAGAAATAAACAGCTTCAGGAGAAGCAGGCTGCTTATCAGAAGGGTGTGGCTGATAAGAATAAGGAGATGCAGGATTATATCGATAAACAGAATAAGGAGTTTGCCGATTTCGTGGCTAAGCAATGGGAGCTTTTCAACGATTTCGCAAAGGACAGACTCGCTATGTCGCAGCCTAAGATGGAAAAGATGCCAGTAGCAGAAAATACTGGTGAAGACATCACTATAAAGTCATCGGAAATCAGGTATAATAAGGAGGAAGAACTGCCAAAAGTGACACATTCTATCGCTGTCGCGTATGAGGATGAAGATGACAACAACTATGAGCTGAAAAACCGCCTCGGCGCTGACGGACCTGTCGAGCTCCCGACCAAGGATTTCGACAAGTCGAAGAGGTTGAACATTGACAATAGCACTAATATTTTGCTTAATTTCTACGGTCGTCAGGTCTCTATTCATGTTGACCCGAAACTGAAGATGAAAAGCACCGGAATTGAGGAAAAACAGGTCGCTGATTACTTCACGAGGATATCGAAATGCCAGGATGAGACACATGCCTTGTGGAGTGAAATCGACAACGTAGTCAATGAGTTCGGGTTGAACGAATGGGGCTATTTCTGCCTCCTGCGCACCCTCTCGGAGAGGATGTTCACGAATGTCAACGACAGAGTGCTTTTCTGCTTCTATATGCTTAGAAATGAAGGCGGTTTCAAGACTCGTCTGGCACGCGGTCAGGAGTCGGGTGCACTGACTCTGCTCATCGCGATTGACAATAGCAAACAGGTATATTCCTACACTTATTTCCGCTTCAACGACGACGATTCGGGCAAGACCCAAGTGAAATATTACACAGTGTACGGCGGCGGAAAAGCCAGCGAGGCCGTGTATTCCTACGATTACTGCAAACAAGACGCCGAGAAACGACAGATGTGCCTTGACTTCAACAACAACCTGAACATGGGCAGCTGCGACGTGAGAAGAACCGTGAAACTCACAAAGACCGACAATATCACGTTGCCATATAACAAGTCACACATGGCATATCTCGACGATGTCCCGATGACGGTGTTCCCGATTTATTTCCAGAGTCCGGTGGCCATCGAGGCGCAGCAGGTGTTGCAGAAGAAATTCAACGAGATGAAAAATGATTACACGCCCACACAGTTCATCGCAATGCTGCTTCATTTCGTGCAGACAGGCTTCGACTATAAAACCGACGATGAACAGTTCGGCTACGAGAAATATTTCTATCCGGAAGAGGTGATAGGATATCCTTACTGCGACTGCGAGGACCGCTCGGCGATGTTCGCTTGGCTGGTTCAGAAATACACCAACGCCAAAGTCATTGGACTTCAATACGAAGGACATGTGGCGACAGCTGTCTGGTTTGGTGACGATGCCGAGGTCAAAGGCGACGGCTTTATGTACGGCGGCAAGAAATATTATGTCTGCGACCCGACATACATCAACGCATCGATTGGCATGACAATGCCTCAGTATAAGAATAAGACGCCAAAAGTTATTAAATTGAAGAAATAATGAAAAAGAAAATCTGGATTACAATTCTGATTATTATAGCAGCGGCAGGTATCGCCTTTGCAGTGTATTACATCTGGTTTGCCGACCATAAAAAATATTATCAGCCAGAGGTGGTGGAACCGCCTGTTTTTCATGACATCGAGTTCGATACCGACCTGCTGATTGGCGTATGGAAAGAAGAGGATTTGTATTATCGCTACAACGACGATGGAACAGCCGTCACCTGGGATCTTGCCGACGATGTCCTTGAAGATGAAGGCACAGAACTCGACTGGACTCTTGAACACAATATCTTCACCCATTATTATAAAATGGAAATCGGCGGCGTGATTCCGAAAATCTATAACATGAGAGTTCTTGAACTTGATGTGATGGAATACGATGACGATTATGGCGTGAGCCACAAATTCTCAAAAGTCGACGAAGAGCTGATTAATTAAACCTCTTCATCACTACGTAAGCCTCTTGGATTCCGAGCTCACCGGCTTTGCTTAAGTCCTTGATAGCCTGTGCTTTATTGTTAAGATAAAGAAGCGTCAACGCACGGTTGTAATACGCTTCGGCGAGGTTTTTCTCAAATTGGATTGCCTTGGTGTAGTCTTCAATAGCCTTTTCGAACTCCTGCATCTGCAGATGGATGTTGCCGAGGTTGTACCATACGTAAGGGTTTCTTCTGTTTTTATTCAAGACATCGGTAATCGTGATCAGAGACTGTTGATAGTCAGGCTTTTCCTGTGGCTGCGTGAAACTCTCAGTGGTTTTTTTCTGCGTGATGTAGATGGAGTTGTCGTAACTCTTGTCGTTGACAATCAACTCTGCCTTGGCGTTTTGCAATGCCGACAGGTTGATGCCTGCATAAATGCCCAAAACCGGGTCGTCGAGCAGCGACTTAAAAATCCTTTCACCTCTCTGATAGTTGAAAATCTCGAAGTTGTAAATGCCGTTGACAAACTCTCTAAGATTCTGATTATCAATTGATTCAATAATCGAATCATTGATATAGGATTGATGGTTCGGATTAAACAGATCGTTCACTACATAAGCCAGTTTGCCGTCGAGGTTGTTGGTTTGCGAGATCTGGCTGAGCGTGGCGTCGATATAATAGTTTTCGCTTCCGGTGATGTTCACGATGAGGCTTCCTCGAGGTCTTATATCGATGTCGGCAAACTGTATGAGAGTCTTTTGGCGGTTGCCGTCGACGAAGTCAGATTCGAAATTGATGATTTTGTTGTAATCCATCTTTGAGTAGTGTGCGAAGAGGGAGTCGACGTTGGCTTGGTCTTCGCTCACGAATGCCATGATTTGCTTGGCATGCCATTGGTCTTGTTCCGCCCCTTGAATATCGTTTTTCTCGAATTTCACCACCGCTCTGTTTATCCACGCATCTATGAAGTCGGGGAAGAGCTCGATGACTGTGGTGAAATCATCTTCAGCGGCGTCCCAATCCTTCATCTTATAGAACAGGATGCCTCGGTTGAAATATCCGTAGATGTTTTGCGGGTTTATCTCAATCACCTTGTTATACAGCGCCAGCGCGACGTCATATTCTTCGCGCATTGAATAGATGATAGCGCGGTTGAAGTATGTGAGGGCGTTACGTTGGTCGAGGTTGTTAACCTTCTCGTAATCCTTTAATGCTGCTGTGGTGTCGCCGAGGTTAAGGTAAGCTATAGCTCTGTTGAAATAGATAAGCGGGTTGTCCTTATCCATGCGCAGCGCGTTGTTGAAGTCGGCCATCGCAGCCTCATATTCCTCGCGTTCGAGTTCTATCATGCCTTTTCTTACCACAGCTTCGATGTTGAAATAGTCGTAATAAACGGCGTTGTTCATGTCAATCAGAGCTCCGTCGAGGTCGTCGAGGTAGCGTTTAGCTATGCCTCGTGAGATATATGCGTTGGCATTTTCCGGGTTGATAATCAATGCGGTATCGAATTCGGCGACAGCGTTTTGATAGTCATTGAGATGCATGAGTGTCGAGCCTGATGCGATGTGCAGCTCTTCGCTGAACGGGTCGAGGCTGATGGCTTGTTTATAGTCGGCCATAGCGTCGGCGTAGTTCGAGAGTCGGTCGTTGGCGACGCCACGATAATGATAGGCTCGCACATAAAGCGGATGTATCTCGAGGGTGCGTGTGAAGTCGTCGACGGCACCGCTGTAGTCGCCAAGACTGAATTTTGCTATTCCGCGGAGGAAATAAGCCTCGAAATCGTTAGGTTTCGCGATGGTCGCGATATTGAAATTGTGTATCGCCTCGGTATAGTTCTCCTTCGAAAGCTCCACCTTGCCCATAAGGATGTAGTGCTTATGGTTTATCTGCGCGCACATTTCCGTCAAGGAAACGAGGAGAAAAAACAATATGACGACGAGCTTTTTCAAGGTTATTTCTGGTATTTCATGAACGCGTCCATGATAGCTTCCTGATAGGTCTTCGACACTGTGATGTCTTTGATACTGGTGGTGTCGAACTGTATGATAAACTCCGTCACGTCTTTCTTTAATGATGTGACGTGCAGCAGGTTAATCATAAACGAACGGTGGCACCGTTGTAAAGGGGTGTCGCGGAGGTCGTCGGACAGTTTCTTGAGGTTGGTTCTCAGCAGGAAGTCGACGATTTTATCGTTGTTTATGTATTTGATAATCACGTAGTTATCAGCAGCTTCGGCATAAAGGATGTTTTCAATGTTGATTGACAGGCGGATTTCGCCTTTTTCGTCTTTAAGATGTACGATGTTGCTCTCAGGTATTCTCGAGTCTATATCTTTTATTTTATTTTTAAGATATTGATTATCAAGGAAAAGAAGTGAGATGGTGTAGGGGATGAGCAGCATCCACACAGTGTTGGCGGTAGATTTCCAGAAGATGGAGTAGATGGCTTCCCAAGTGGTCATTTCGGGGTTGTCGTTGAGGAAGTTATCGATAAATCCCACTTTATAAGCCACGAAGGTATAGAAAATGGAGAGTATCACGGCGTCGCTGACGAGCCAGATGACGTAGTCGGGGAACGTTAGTTGTACTTTTTTCACCACCAATCCCATGATGACGCGGCTCAGAGACACTACGACCATGCCTATTAGCACCATGACTGACGAGTACATGAAGTAGTTGGTGCTGTTGATGTTGTGGATCCACGTTTCGGAGTTAAATGGTCGGAAGATGTTTATGAACACCAAAGAATAAACAGTGGTGAAGAGTATCATCCTCACCACGTTATTTTTTTCCAACAAGTAGCTTGGCAGCTCCTTGTTGCCGAATATTTTCAGTTTATACTTGCTTGTATCCACTACTGAAGTTTGAACACGATAGGCAGTGTGTACTGAACACGCACTGGGTTACCGCGTTGTTTGCCAGGTTTGAATTTAGGCAGGCTCTGCACCACGCGTACTGCTTCTTCGTCGCAGCCGCCGCCGATGCCACGGAGCACTTTCACGTTGGAGATAGAGCCGTCTTTCTCGACGACGAATCCCACGAACACTCTACCTTGGATGTCGCTTTCGCGTGCCATCATAGGGTATTTGAGGTTTTTCTGGACATATTCGAGAAGTTTTGCAGTACCGCCAGGGAATTCAGGGTTTTCCTCAACAGAAAGGAACACTTCCTCTTCGACGATTTCTTCTTCTTCGATTTCAGGAGCTTCGTAAACGTATTCTTCGATGACCTCGTCCTGGTCGACTTCAGCGTTGATATCGATGTCTTCGACTTCAGTGTCGTCTTCCACCACTTGGATTTGTGTGACCTGTGGTTTTGGAGCTTGGACTTGAGGCTTTGGCTGTTCCTGTTTTGTGATTTCCATTTCCTCATCCATAACTTCCACTGTTCTTGTGAAGGTCTCATATTCCTGCTTGTCGTAGCTTCTGTATTCGAAGACACGCCAGACAATAAACAATGCAACGACCAATCCGATGAGTGTGAATGTTAACTTCTTGTCGTCAAGATTCGCTTTTGCTGATTTTTTTATTTCCATAATATTAAATTTTATTCCTATTTAAAAACGCTGCGAAGTTAGCAAAAATTATTGAATATCGAGCTATTTTTTTATCATTTTTTTTCGGAAAATGATTTTAAATATGAAAATGCCTAATACACAACCGATTACGTCGGCGAGAAAATCGTAGGCGCTGCCGTATCTTCCTTTGAAGATGTAGGCTTGCATCATCTCAGTGATGGCGCCGTAGGCTGCTGATATTAACAGCGTAATCAGTTGAAGCTTAATGCGATACGGTTTCTCGCGTTGGCAATATTCATCCCTATAGCCAAAAATTATTGAGAAGGATAGGATGGCAAACATCAGTGTGTGGATGAGTTTGTCGGGGCCGAACCATTCCCAGAAATTCCTGACGTGGGGAAAATAAGACCCCGGCAGGCCGCAAATTATCATGATTATGATACTGCAGAACAGGCCGGGGTAGATATGTCTTGTCAGACGTGCCAAAGATTATCCGATGAGGGCTTTGTAACCTTCAGCGTCGAGGAGGTTGTCCATCTCAGCTGCGTTTGTGACTTCAACTTTGATGATCCAGCCTTCACCGTATGGGTCGCTGTTGACTTTCTCTGGAGCGTCAGCGAGTTCCTCGTTGAATTCGATGACCTTGCCGCCTACTGGCATGAACATCTCTGAAGATGTCTTAACAGCCTCGATTGTGCCGAATGTCTCTTCAGCTTCGAGAGTCTCGTCAAGTGTGTCGACGTCAACGAAAACGATGTCGCCAAGTTCGTGTTGTGCATAGTCAGTGATACCGATGTATGCGTTGTCTCCTTCTAAACGGATCCATTCGTGATCCTTAGTGTACTTTAAGTTTGTTGGAATGTTCATATCTGTTATTTAATATAAATTTTTACTTAATAATTTCCGCCACAAAAATACGACATTTTTTTATCATGATTCATATTTGTAAAAATATTTTTTATTGTGACAAACTGAAGCGTGCCGTGATACCTGCAAACACGTTGGTTGTCTTGTAGGCGTTGGCGATAAACGGATTTGTCATGTCGTATTTGAAGAACACCTGCATGCCGAGACGCTGGCTCAGAGTGTAGTCTCCGGTGAGATAAATATTGATTTTGTCTTGGCCTGATGAGATCTGGCTGTTGCCTTCGTCGATGCTTCTCAACTTGGTCATGTCTCTTCTGAATCCGATGTCAAGTTTCAGTTTGAGGTCGTTGCTCACCTTTCTCGAGCCGCTTCCGTCGAACAGCGACATGCTGAATCCGAGATCTTTGAAGGTGTAGCCGCATCCGATGACGATTTCACGGCCTTTAACCTCGGTGATTTGGTTGTTACTGAATCCCAATGTCACCGTCCTTGTCTTCTTGTATTCGATAGAAGGGGTGAGGCTGTTGTTGAACGCCAGATTGATACCGATCAACGGTGAATACTGCTCGCTGACGAGAATCTGCGACATGTCGTACTGCGAGATTCTTGTGTTGGTACCGGCATACACCGCCATGTCGTTGCTGGCGTCGTAGTTGATGTCGTTTGACCATGCTGAGATCGAGAATGTCGACTTGTAGGCATGTGATAGGGTGATGGTCTTGAAATATTTCTTCAAAGCCGGAATCTTCGTGAGTCCTGTGAAGTTGATGGTCCAGTTAGGCAATGCCACTTTTTGGAACAGTCCGAATGAGACCTTGTCAGGGCTCTTGCCGCTGTATGCCGCGAGGAAGGCGTAGGTGAGGACCTCCTGTGAGTTCGACGTGTAACCGTAAGGGTAGATGTCGCCTGTGCTTTCATCTTCGATATACGGCTCACCCATATTGACCCAGGTGCCGTTTTCATGCGCGAGTCGGTTAGCGATCTCTTGTCGGTATTCACGCAGGTTGTTGAAGAGCTTGTCGCCGTCAGCAAACGAGGTGGCTGTCATGAGATATGAGATGCTGTAGTTACCGCCTGTTGTCGGGGTGTAGAACTGGAATATGCCCATCTCATCGGCACGGAAGTATTCGGAGAAGTTCTCGGCATAGGTACGGTTACCTGTGACTTCAATCTTCAAGTCGGTGAACGGCTCCATTATCACCTTGTAGTTATATGTCTCGCTCATTCGTTCGGTGTAAGGCCTGTTGAATGTCGAGTCGCATGTGAGCCATCCCTTGTTGATGGCAGTGTTGAGTACGTGGTTGTTTTGACCGACGACGAAGCCTAATCCAGGCGCCCATGCATAGTCCATACCGAGAATGCTAGGCTCGGTCATGAAGCCCGGCAAGCTGACACCATTATTCTTGGCGTAGGTGAATGTTATCTTTTTCACGCTGAATAAGATGCGTAAGGTGTTGTCGGCTATGGCTTTGCCGATATTTACCGATTCTTTCTTCTGGACGGAGTCGTTGCTCTGTTCCCTGCTTCTGCCTTTGTTGTTAGGGGTACGACGAGGCGACATGAGGTTTTTAAGATAAGTCGAGCGGTTATACAGTTTTGTCAAGTCGGCTGAGACTGTAAACTGAACGTTGTTGTCGTTTTCGATGGTATTACCCTGACGTACCTGGGTGTAACGTGAATTGGCGATCCATCTGTAGTTACCAGTGTAGTTGATTGTCGAGCCGAGCCAGTCGCAGAAAGGCAATTTATTAATAGGTATAGTATAGTTCAACTTCACTGTCTGGTTGAAACGTGAGATAGAACCGAATTTCATGAGCTCGTCACGCACCGTGTCTCGATTAGCATTCCATTCGTCGCTATTACGCTCCGGGTTGCCGGCAGGCTCGTAGATGTAAGCCTGTGTCGCGGCGGTGTATGTGAAGTTGAGGTTCTTCGTGATGTCATAACGGAAGTCGTAGTTACGAGTCCAGTCCCATGTCTTGGCTGTCGTTTCCTTCAGGAGAATCAAGCCTGTTGACTTGTTACGCATCTTCTGAGTATGGATTTGTCGGTACATTTCGGTATTGAACGAGAAGCTCTTCGGCAGATAATAGAGGTTGAAGTCTTTGAATATTTGCATGTACGACGATGATGCCCATTTCTTCTTTGCGAACGGGGTCCATGGTTTCGCGCTGGTGGTGTAGGTGTATCCTATACCGCCACGATGTGACTTCTGACGGTTGTATTCCAAGTCAGGTGTCGACTGTTCTTGGTTGGTGTATGCGTATGACGCGTTGAGGTTCTCGACATCCCAGAAGTGAGGTTTTTTCGAGCCGACACGGTTCTTATGCATGTTGGTGACGTTGAAGTTGGTCTGCGTCGTCACGTCGCGCGATAGGGCGTTGAGCGAGTCTTTGCCGTGGCTGTCGAGGTCTTGCAGCGACCTCTTGAGTTTCACATCAGGGTCGAGAGGGTTGTATTCAGGAGTGATGGTGGTGTTGTTATGGTCGAAGTGGACAGGCACTGTCATGCCGCTCTTTTCCGGGGCCATGAACTTGCCGAGGTCGAGGTCGGCCGCCACGCTGTAATAACGTTGTGAACGAAGGTCGTTTTGAGTGATTTTGGTCTCGAGGGAGCCGTATCCTGCCGATTTATATGAACCTGCTACCGTCACACGACCGAGGTCTGCAAGGTATGCCTCGACACGTCCTGTGGCAGCGTAACCTCCGTCGCTGGTGAGGTCGGTCATACGTAACTCGTTGACCCATATTATGACGCTCTTGTCTTGTGGCACCTCGCCATCAACTTTCGGGTTTCTGATACCTATCATCATGGAGCGCACCTCGCTGATGGTAGGGTTACCCAACACTTTGATGAGGTTCTTACCGTCGTACTCGACATAAAGTCTGTTGACTTTTATCTCGGTGTTACCGTTGGCGATAGCGGTGTTACGGTTAGATTTAGCGTTAACCACCTTCTCGAATTCGATCTCAAAGTTGTTATATTCAGGCCAGATGCCGTATTCATCGGTTATCGAAGTGCCCCATGGTGTCATCTTCAGAGGTACCTCATATTCATAGTAGTTGTCGGTGAGGTCGGAGCCGAAACGTATGAATGCCGTGACTTCGTTGTCGAGCACCGGGTCGGTGTCGGAGAAGCTCTCGGCGTGCACGAACATTTTCAGTTTCTTATAGAAGCGGAAGTCGAATTCGGTTGCCTTATAAACGCCTCGGGCGTCGCCGTCGACGAGGTTCTTGACTGTGAGCTGCAGTGCCTGCTCATTCTGACGCACTGTTGATGTCGCTCCAGTGTAAACTTCCTGTTCGATTCCCGGAGGGATGCAGTAAGGCACAGGACGACGGCCGCTGTTTTCTTCCACGTTGACAGCCGACATCTCGAAGACGGTGTGGTTGGTCTGGTCACCAGGCTGGTATTCGCCTGGAGCTTGGATGGCGTTGGTATATGTACGCCATTCGCCTCTCACGAGGTCGAGGGTGGCGAAACGCAACACGATGTCGCTCTTGAAGCCTTTCATGAACATACGCATGAAGCGGATGGAGCTGAAGCCTTCGATGTTACCTATCACACGACTTGGCTCGCGCACAGGGATGCGGAACTGATACCATTTCACTCTCTGTGTTGTTCCGTTGGCGACTTGAACCACGGCCTCACGGATGTCGGAGATGAAGTTCTGTCCGGATGTGCGCATCTTGCTCGGGTCGAGTTCGATGACATACTGATAGTAGTTTTCCGACTCGCTCAGAGTGTTGTCGCCGTTGATGTCTTCCTGGTCAGGAAGGGTGCTGTTGTTTGTGGTATAGTCTTCGGTATATTCTGTCTCGGAAGGGGAGTTGCCTTCGTTGCCGTTATATCTCTTATAACGTTCGAGAATGCTTGAATAAACAGGGTCGCTGTCGTAGTCGCTTCCGCGGAAATAATGATAATTATCGGATGACGGGTCGTCGCTGAGTTTGCTGTAAGCTGTAGCATTGACCTTGGTTCGCATCGTCTCGAGGAAGTTGGAGAAGAACGAGCGCTCGTCGTCGTCGTGCAAACCGTCGTAGCCGATATCTTGATATTTACGTGAGTCAGGATCGGAGTTGAAGGCATTGACGAGGGCCTGCAACGATGGCACACGACCCCAAACGGTGGTGTCGACGTTCTCTACGACAGATGTCGTTGGCAATCCGTGCTCATACGACTTTCTTCCATCGCGAAGAATATCTTCGGAGATATCACCGAGGTTGAAATACAGCTGACCAATGTTCGTCTGATCCTGACCTTCATAGAATGGGTCCATCATCCAGAACTCGATGTATTCCACGTTGGTGGAGTTGAAGTCCGATGACTCGATGGCGCGCATGATACCGCCCCATCTGTCTTCAGGGTTGGTGAAGGTACCGTCTTCGTTTAAATTGTCGGTGTCGTAGTTGTAAGGACCACGGTCTTTCGGGTAGTATGCAAGGTTGAGTACCGCCATGTTGGTAGAGGTACCTGCTTGGATGTCTTTGTTAGGATAGACCTCGGTGAGCAACACCTGACGCACGCGGTTGTCTGACAGCTCCTCGTTAGTGATGTTTGGAGGCAAGAGGTTACCGTATCTATCGTAGAACACCGACTGGTCGATGGTGTACCATGCGAGTTTTGCACGGTTTTTACCGTTTTCGAGACCGCTTGAGCTTCCTTCAGGGAAGAGGTTGTTTTGGTTTTGAGGGGTGCTGGCGAGATGCCAGAAGTTCCATTGATGCATGTCGATGGTTGATTTCGCTCCCTCGAAGTCGTCGATATACGATGTTCCGGTCTGTTGGCTGCTCTTGTTGATACCTTGGATGAAACGCGCGAACTCTCCCGACACCGTCACACGTGACATGGTCTTCGTCTCGTAAAGAGGCAACTTATCGAGCACGTCGGTAAGCCATTGTGACTCAGTCTGATAGTTGATATCGAAGCCGTAGATGGTGTTGGAGATTGGCTCATCGTTATAATTCACTTTCGTGGTGTATGCGCGTTCGCTCAGATGGAGGATGGTACCACCGATGATAAATGTCGGGTTGATCTCATGTTCCACACGCGCCCCGAGGAACGTCTTTCTAATCGTCGACAACGCTGTGTTGTTCTCGAGTGACACGTTGATTGTGGTTCCCGAATTGAGGAGAGCCTCATTAAGAATCGTCACGCGTCCGAGGGTGTAGTCAACGGTGTAGTCGACGTTTTCCACCAGCGGGATGCCGCCTGCTGTCACACGGACAGAACCCGGCTGCACGTTGAGGGCGTTTAGGTTGATCTCGCTGCCCGACGACGAGGTGTAGCGTCCTTCCAAACGGTATTTGTTCTTATCGGTATATTGCTGCGCCATGACTTTCGTCATTGTATACAAAGAGTCATAGGCATATTTTTCGGCTAACTCAGGGTTATGTGGGAAGATTTTTTCTCGGATATGGCTTCCGAAAGGCTCCAACACAGTGAAATAGATACGTCCCGTCGACGCGTTGATGGTACCTCCGTTGGTGGCAGCGCCGTTCACAAAGTCGAACATACCATCACCGCCTTCGATAGGGTTGTTTTGGCTGTTCAAACGGTCCATGCCCATGAGGTTCAACAATGAATACTCACGAATGTTGTCCGGCGCGTCGGCAAAATAACCAGTCGCAACACCGTTTTCGTTGCCGAGATAGAGGATGTTCATCGTGAAGTTTGTCGGAGCGACCTGATAAGCGCGGATGTTGTAGACGTTCTTCATCATAAGGTTCCACATTGGCATCTTGGTGTTGATGGTTGTGCTCTTCAACATCTTGGCTGTCAAGAGGTTAGGCTCCTGAATACCTTGGTCAGAGAATTCACCGACTTGGAACACGCCGTCTTGTCCGATGACGGTATATTGGTAAGCGACGGCAAGAGTCTGGTTTGAGTTGAGTGTGATATTCAACGTGATGAAACCCAGTTTGCGGTTCACGGTGTATTCGTTGGTGCTCAGCTTTCTCGCTTTCTGAATCTTCTCGAAGTCACGGCCTGAGGTGTAACCCAATCCGGTGAGGTATGATGTCACAGTGTTGAGGTTACGAATCTGTGTCGTGTCCATGTTTTGGATCAGGTCGTTGGCTGAGTTGTCAGGGAATGGCGGACCTGAATAAATATTCGGATGAACCTTGTCTTGGTTATAAATCCATTCTTCTTCACCTTCACCTAAGTCGGTGAATGCCACTATGTTGCGGCAGTCGTCGAAGTTCGAGTTGGTGTTTGTGACCCACACCTCTATCTTGGTGATGTTGATGTTTGATGTCACCGTTGGCAGTGTCGCGAGTGCTGCCTCGTAGTTATCGCGGAAATACTGGCTGAGGAAGAAGTGTCTGTTCTCTTCGTAATCAAGGGCTTCGAGTGAGAAGTTCTGTGTCAGTGCGCCGCCGCTCACCGCGATGTTTTGCGTCTCGCTGTCTTGGTATGATGCGATGGCAGTGACTGTCGTCTTACCGAATTTCAGTTTTGTTTTAAAACCGAAAAGTGATTGAGTACCAGTGATTAAGGTGCTTTGCAGAGGCATGCTGACGTTACCAGCCTCGATGAGTTGCAGGATGTCGTCTTCGTCGCCTTCGTATTTCAGGGTGAATTTATTTTCAAAAGAGAACTGTGTCTTGGTGTTGTAGCTCATCTTAAACTGGATCTTCTCGCCGATTTTCGCGGAAGCGCTGAGCTGGATGTTCTCAGTGAAGTCGAAGTTGGTGGTTCTCTGTTGTGCCACGGTGAGTGACGGGTCGCGGCGGCGCTGGTATTTTATACCGAATGTCACGTCGGCGGAACCTTGCAGTTTGATGTCGATGGTGTTGCTGCCGAAAATCTTGTCGAAGACCTTGCCACCCACATAAATAGGAGGTATCAGCGAGTTACCGTTGCTGTTGCCCATTGCCGACTCACGACGGTCTTTCCAGTAATCATTGATAGCTTTTTTCTGTACGAAATCGGAATACTGATCTTGCGTCATGATGTACGGCTCGCGGTAGGTGAAGTCGCCGATTTTGCTGACGAAGACATATTGTCCGGTGACCGGGTCGTATTCTATGGTGCGTGTGATGTTTTCAGGATCTTTAAGCTGTATGCCAGTTTGCTCGCCCTGACCAAAAGGGTCGTCGTTGCTCTGCGCGTTGGCGTTGTGGCCGAGGCAGACCAGCAATAAGGTTAAAATATATATTAACTTCCTGATAATCATACTATTCCAATTACAAAAGTCTCAGTGCTTCTTTGATGAGATCCTCTACCGACGGGTTGTCCATCTGTTTGAGGAGCTTGTCGAGGGTCTTCTCGATACTCGTCTTGTTGAAACCTAAGACCATTAATGCAGATAACGCTTCGTCTTTCAATGTATTGTGTCCGACAGGTGAAATTTCATCGCCGCCCGCCTCGAGCTTGCCGACCTTGTCGTGGAGGTCGACGACGATGCGCTGTGCTGTCTTGGCGCCAATGCCTTTCACTCCTTGAATCATCCGGACATTGTTGGTGGCGATGGCGTCCACTGCTTCTTTCACTGTCATCGACGACAGTATGAGGCGGGCGGTGTTGCATCCCACTCCCGACACCGTGATGAGCTGAAGGAAGAGCTCTCGCTCGCTCTCAGTGTAGAATCCGTACAAAGTATGCGCGTCTTCACGTATCGCGAGATGCACAAACAGCTTCACGTGCTGTTGTTCGCCAATCGCCGTGAAAGTGTTCAAGGTGATATTAATCAAATATCCAATTCCTTGATTATCAAGCACTACGTAAGTAGGATTTTTCTCAACAACGGTTCCCGAAATGAAACTATACATATCAAAAATTGTGTGTTATCTTAAAACTTGCAAAAATAATAAAAAAATTGATATGGGAATTAAGGAATTTTTTAATAAATTTGCAGTGTTGTTTTGTCAATACAAATAAAAATTTACAGATATGAAATCAATTGTTATTCTCGCCGGCGGTGGTCCGGCACCAGGCATCAACACGGTGGTGGCCACTGTGGCGAAAACATTTTTAAACGACGGGTTCCGCGTGATAGGACTCCATGAGGGTTATAAAAACCTGTTCAAACCTAATCCGAGGACGGTCGATATTGACTTTATTTACGCCGACCAAATCATGAAAATGGGTGGCTCGGCACTGCAGATGAGCCGTTACAAACCGAAAGACGAGGAGTTTAACGTTGATTTCTTCGTGAAAAACGATGTGAACCTCCTGGTGACAATAGGTGGCGATGACACCGCCTCGACAGCGAACCGCATCTCCAAGTTCTTGATGAAGAACAATGTACACGTTCAGAACATCCATGTGCCGAAGACCATCGACAACGACCTTCCGTTGCCTGAAGGCAGCCCTACATTCGGATATTATTCAGCTAAGGAAGCTGGTGTGAAGATTTTACAGACCGTTTACGAGGACGCTCGCACCAGCGGCAACTGGTTTGTGGTGTCAGCCATGGGCCGTGAGGCAGGTCACCTCGCATTCGGTATGGGCTATGCCTGCCATTACCCGATGATTATCATACCTGAGATGTTCTATAAGACAGAGGTTACATTCGACAAGATTATGAGGCTTATCATCAGCTCTATGATCAAACGTAAGATGCTGGGCATCAATTATGGTGTGGCGAGCATTTCAGAAGGAGTGTTCCACTTCATGACTGACGAGGAGATTCACAACTCGGGCGTGAACTTCACATACGACGAGCACGGACATCCTGAACTCGGGAACGTAAGTAAGGCTCACATTTTCAATATGTTGCTGCAACAGCGTTTGAAGATGTTAGGCTTGGGTATCAAGAGCCGTCCGGTGGAAGTAGGTTATGAGATCCGCTGTGTCGATCCTTGCGCTTTCGATTTGCAGTATTGCTCAATCCTCGGCTACGGCGTGAAGAAGCTGTTCGATATGGGCATTACTGGCGCCATGGTCACCGCCGACCCGAAAGGTCAGGTTAGCCCGCTGTATCTGAAAGATGTGGAAGACGAGAACGGCAAGGTGAAACCACGTCTCGTGAACATGCAAGGCGAGAAGGCAAAATTAGTGTTCAATCACTGCATGCAGTACATCACTCCAGCCGACTACGAAGGCGCGAAGAAATTCGTTGAAAACCCTGAAGAATACGATTTCAGAAAGATTCTGAATTGGGCGGAATAATTCTCTGACAGGATTGTTATTCAGACAGGATAAACATGATTTACAAGATATTTGTAGGGACGTCGCGGGCGGCGTCCCAATTTTTTTTACAATAAAGTTTCTATTTACAAAAAGTTTATTATTTTTGCAGTTGTAATAGGGACTAAAAATTAATTATGCCAACCGTTTTTTATATAAAAGGTTATCGTTTCATGTTTTATTCGGATGATCATGAACCGATTCATGTACATGTTGAAAAGGACAATTGTATTGCAAAATATAATGTAGAACCAATTGAACAGGTGAATTGCAAAGGTTTTAAAAAGCAAGAGATTAAAGAAATAGAGGAAATTGTTGCTGAAAAGAAAGATGTGATAATTGAGAAATGGAAATCATATTTTAAAAAATGAGGTTATGAATAAAAAAGTTAAAAAAGTTTGGGTGGACGATAAGAACGTTTATGTCGAGACAAAGGATGGTCTCGTGGCAAGCTATGCTTTTTCAAGATGGCCTCGCCTTGCTAATGCTACCAAGGCGCAACGTGAAGATTTCCAATTAACATATCTTGGCATCTATTGGCCTCAAATTGATGAAGATTTAAGTTTTGAGGGAATGTTTGCCGATGCTGGCTATTGTGAGCACACAGTTAATGAGGATTCAGTAGTTTATGAAAAACTTGACCCTTCAAGTCATTAATCAAATGGATTAAAGGCTGCGAGGTTGATTATTAGTTAATCACCAATTGCAGCGTGCTTCGGCTTCTTTGTTCCACGAAGACCTCTTTTCCTTTGATGAATTCTTTTTCGATGCCGTTTTTGTAATGTCGGATTGTAAATAATTGCAAGCCATTGTTGTAGCGGATGATGAACGACTGTTCGAGAGCGGCGATGAGCTGCGTGAGCTTACGCTCGTTCTCGTCGAAGCAGATGGAGAGGTTCAAGGCCGACGTCTGAATCATGTTGGCGTGGATGTTGAGCTCGTTGAGCATCGCAAAGAGGATGCCGAGATTCTGCTCGTTCATGAAGGAATAGTCGCGAGGACGGATGGTCACAAGTGTCTGGTTGTCTTTCACTATGAACGACGGGATGTATTTTATAAATTCGTCGCTGCCGTCGACGACGGTAGGCTCAAGCGAGGCATCGAGGAAACAGCGGACCTTCAGCGGGATGTTCTTGTTTTGCAGCGGTTTGGTCGTTTTCGGGTGTAAGACCGAAGCGCCGTAAAATGTCAGCTCGGTGGCTTCGGAGTAGGATAGGTGCGGGATCTTCTCGGTGTGCTCGAAGCGTTTCGGGTCGGCGTTGCGCACTCCGTCAACGTCTTTCCATACTGATAACTCCTTGGCGTCCAAGAGGTTGGCGAAGATAGCACCAGTGTAGTCGGAGCCTTCTCGGCCGAGGGTTGTCGTCACTACTGGCTTTGTCGATGAGCCTATGAAACCTTGGGTGATATACATCGTGCCGTCGTGTTCTTCCTGAAGTTTCTGAATCCTCAGTCGGCTCTCGTCGAAGTCGACGTTGGCGGCGCGGAAAGTATGGTCGGTGATGATATACTCGCATGCGTCGAGAAGCTGGTTTTTGATGCCGTTGTCGTTCAGATATGCCGAGATTATCGTCGTCGACAGCATCTCGCCGAAGCTGATGGTTTGGTCGTACTGATAATCGTAGTCGTAACCTGTCTCCTGAAGGTTGAGATACAAATCCAGAAACAGATTCGTAACCGCTTCAAACGCAGGATGTTCGGCGTTGTTGTCGAAAAGTTCGAGCATGATTTTCTCATGATATTCCATGAGGTCTTTGAGGGCGCCTATCGGCAGATGACCGTCGGCGTCGCGAAATTCCTTGAGTGCTTTCTCGATGCCGTTGGTGGTCTTTCCCATTGCCGAGATGACGAGCATCAAGTCGCTACGGTCTTCATTTTCAAGGATATGTTTGAGATTCCTGACAGCATCAGCGTCTTTCACCGACGCTCCTCCGAACTTATAAACACGATTTATCATGACGAAATTCTATTTTTCAAAATAACGTCACAAAGATAAGGATTATTTTTTGTTATAAAAACATTAATTACCATCAATTGGCCGCAAATTTTTCATTAATTAAATTTGTTCTAAAAATAATTAATGGTTAATTAACGGTAAAATAATGGTAATTAATGTTAAACTAATGGTAATTTATGTTTTTTTAGAATATAAATGCCAATAAAACGTAGATCCAGTGGGCCGACACTCCGGCGACCAGGCCGCCGATGGTGTGGGCGCCGATGGCCTTAGGGATGAGTTCGCGGTGTCCGAGTGAGTCGAGCATGGCGGTGTGAGTGCTCAAGAAGCCGCTCCAGCACATTCCGATGGCGGTGCACACTGCGATGGCGTTGTTGTTGACGATGCCTTCTGCGATGAACTTAGGCAGCAGACCGAGGGCGGCGCCGACAGCACCTAAAGAGGTGATAGGGAACGCCACGAGTTCTGGGTTCTTGAATCCGAAGAGCCAGTCGAACACGAAGTCGATCTTTCCGGCGAGATAAGGGAGCACAGGCACGCCCTCATAAGCCACGCCAGTGTATTCAGCACCCGTTGCCGGTCCGAAGGTCAGCATCATGACCACGGTGGAGATGATGAGCACGCCCGGGATGATGGCCAGGCCTATCGCCACGCCTTCCTTGCCACCGTCGAGGATGGCGTCGAGGAAACGAAGGAACACGTTGCCTTCCGACTTGAATGAGATCTTCTGCTCATCGCCGCCGTCAGGATTCTCGTCAGCGTCGAGTTCAGGATATGCCTTCAAGGTGAAACGCTGCATTAGCCTTGTGGAGACGATACTTCCGATGATGGCGCCAAGCAAGCCGACCAAGGCTCCTTTCAAGAAACCGAGACCGAGCATATAGAAAATCACCACCAAGCCCATGCCGAAAGCAGTGCCGAAGTTCGTCAGAGAGGCAAGCTGGTATTTCTTGAAATAATGCGCAAAATACTTGTCTTTCGAAAGGGTGATGATAGCTGGGTTATCCGACAAAAACGTGAGGATTCCGCCGAGAGCCGCCACACCGGGAAGGTTGTAGATAGGCTTCATCAGAGGACGCAGCACGTATTCGATGAGTCGAACCACGCCAAACTCTACCAAAAGCTTGCCGAGAGCACCTGAGACGACGCACACCGCCATCAGGAAGAAGACGGTCTCCAGAAGGAGATGATATGCGGTCTGCATGATGGTGTTCAGCATGTTGGCTGTGCCCATGCGAGTGCCGAGGAATCCGAAAAAGAGAGCGAATACAAGGAGGAAGATACCTGCCTCGAGACGTCTCTTACTTAGAAATTGCCAGTTGTTTATTTTCATATTCTGAAGTTTTTGTTATTTCTTGATGAAGTTGAGTCTCCATGTCACGCCGGCATTGGCCTGATATGTTATCGGTGCGTAATTCACCTTGCTCTTCGAGGCGTCGTTGACTGCGAAAAAGGCGTGCAGACGGAGGTCTTTGCTGTTTTTCAACGGGTAATACTCAAATCCGCAACCGTAGAAAATGATGTCGGTGCCAGGCAGGATGCAGACATCGTAAACCTCGTCGTAAGGTGTCGTATAGTCTTGAGTGTCATTGACATCGTGACCTGCTTTGATATAGAAATGAGCTTTGTCATTGCAGAAAACGTAGCCGATTTTGCCTATCGCGGTATAGTCTTTGAAGAAAAAGTCCTTCTGGTCGCCTGAAGCGCGGTTCAAAAAGTCGATATAGCCTGTGATAGGTCCGAAAGTGTATGTCGTACCGAGTGCTATAACGTTTTGGAAGGTGCCTTTACGATATTCATACATGTTGATGGAGCACACCGGACCAAAGTGCTTGTAATGGGCACGCCAGTGGATGCTGTAGTTGTAAAGGCTTCCGTAAAGAACGCTGTTGTCGTAAGGCGAGTTGGTGAACTGGAAAGTGAAGGTGTTTTTGCGGTCGTTGGTGGTGAACTCGACGTTAGTACCGAAACGATAGCAGTTAAACTGATTCCATAATTCCGAGTGGAAATACACGTCGATAGGGGCGAGGTCATACTCTATGCCACCCATGGCAATCACTTCTTTTCCTACCGTCCAAGAGATGTTCTTCGTGATACGCCAGCCTAAATAAAGATAATCGGTGGCATCGAAGAAGTTGTTGATACTCTGGATTTTATTAAGTCTTTGACGATAAGCGTAATAAAGGTTGTCGGTGATGTCGCCGGCGATGATAAAGTTGAGATATCTTCCGGTGAAACCAGAATAAAGACTGTCGTTCTGCGAGAAGCAGTCGAAGTCAACCCTGGCTTCAAGTCGCAGATTGTTGATGCCATAATCGTTTTCCTTGGACATCGTCTGTGCGAAAGAAAAAGCCGAAATAATTGCAAAAAACGCTAAAAACAAAAATTTTTTCATCATTTAAAACCCGTTATCAAATTTGCTGCAAAATTATGAAATTTTTTCCTATATTTGCAAATCATTAAAAATAATAAATCATGAATTTCGGACCTTATAATTATACTGAGGAAGAACTTCAGGGAAGAATTGCGCAAATCATTGAAAAACAAAGCAAAAGCTGTGATAGGAGAGAGGCACTTAAGACAATCTTCCAGAGCATCGATTTCACCACTTTGGAGGCGTCTGACAATGTCAGGAAGATTGAGGATTTTTGTGCTAAAGCCATTGATTTTCAGAAAAATAGCATGGGAATCTCGGTTCCAGCCATCTGCATCTACAGCCCGTTTGTGAAGCAGGCGAAAGGCCTCTTGAAAGGCAGTGGCATCAAGGTGGCGACGGTGGCTTGCTGCTTCCCTTCGGGTCAGATGTCGTTCGATTTGAAGAAAAAAGAGGTACAATATTGCGTTGAACAGGGTGCCGACGAGGTTGATATGGTCATCTCACGCGGCACGTTCCTCGCAGGTGATTACGATGAGGTTTACAATGAAATCGAGGCGATTCGTGAGATATGCAAGGCGCCTGTCCATCTGAAGGTCATACTTGAGACCGGCGAGCTGAAGACTGTCGCCAACATCCGCAAAGCCAGCGAGTTAGCTATTTTGGCAGGAGCAGATTTTATCAAGACGTCGACAGGAAAAATCGCTGTCAACGCCACCCCGATGGCGGCTGTCATCATGTGCGACACCATCAAGGAATATTATGAGACGACAGGTCAGATGATAGGCTTCAAGCCAGCCGGCGGCATGTCGACAATAGAAGACGCGCTCACCTATTATTATATAGTGAAGGATGTTCTCGGCGAAAAATGGCTCAACAAGGATTATTTCAGGGTGGGAACCAGCAGACTAGCTGGAAAAGTGATGGAGGAGCTGGTTGGATGATTAAAAATCAAGATGCACTAAGGCTTGCCTTGGAAGAAGGCGAAGCCAGCCTGGATGTCAATGATTTCGATGCAAAAAAGTTTCTACAAGAACTAAAGACAGAGCAGGGGAAATTATAGGATTCTACACGAGAAGATGGATTTCGCGAGGCATTTTTAAAGATAAGAGGCGCAATTTTTGCGCCTCTAAGGTTTTAAATATGATGTGGTATTATTGTGCATCGAGGACAAGGCGAACGCTTTGACCATCACATCGATGAAATACGCTTGTACGAAGATCTGTATTATCAAAGAAAAAATCTTGCGCCATATTCTCTTGCGAATAATCTCGTGTTGATGACCAATAATGGCCATACGTTCCTACACCTTCGACGGACGTACCATAACGTCTGTTTCCTGCTGCAGATAGGAATACAGCTCCATTGATTTCAAATGTGTCTAACCATACAGATAAGCTGATAGTATTACTATCAAAATCTGTGTTATAACTATCTGGATTATTTAGGTCGTATATTGAAGAAATCCAATTTTCTGGTACTAATATAACACCATTAATTCCATTTACAATCGCTTTGGCGAATCTTATACCTGATATCGTAGTTCTTGTATTTAACAAATAATCCCATTCGTCAATGGATAAACTGTACCAAATATTTGAATTGTTCCCTCCATTAGATATAGGATTAAATCCCCAATCTGCTTGACCTGTTTGATCATTCAGGTTATAATTTACATCGCCATATGCAAAATAATCGGTATGAGTTATACTTGTACTCCAAGGTTGATAACAATTAGCGCCATGGTTGTAACCGCTTGTGCCCCATGCAAATAAATCAATCCAGCCAGAATATGTTTCTGAAATGTTGGAGTTGTCTTCTCCTACATAATCCCATTGATTATCAGCGAATCGCCAAGTATTTGTTGATGCCTGATATTGCAAATTTCCTTGTGAAAACCAGACTTGGTCTCCATTTTCATTTATAGTAAATAAACCATTTATTGCACCTGTTGGAGCATTTGGTGAGTCTTGTTCTGTTGTAAACGTCTTCTGTTCACCATATGCTGTTCCGACCTCATTTGTGGCATAAGCTCTGATATAATATGTGGTTTGAGGAGTCAAATTTGTCAAAGAGCTTGTGAATGTTCCAGTTCCTGTGCCATCAGATGTGTGAGCATCACTAATAGTCGGGTTTTCGGTTGTGCTCCAGCAGACACCGCGGGCAGTGACGTCGGCGCCGCCGCTATTTGCGACAACACCTCCGCATATGGCTGAAGTGGATGTGATGTCTGTCACATTGGATGTAGTCACTGTTGGAACAATGACAACTCCGCCGCCTTCGGTTGTCTCGAATTCGTATTCTGTACCGTAACTCGTTCCTTTTTCGTTGATGGCAAACGCTCTTACGTAATAAACAGTATGCTCGCTAAGACCGGTCATTGTGGATGTGTACGAGCCAGTATCCATGCCATCGGTTGTGTAGTTATCAAAGATTGTTGGGTTGCGGTGCGTGCTCCAGCAAACGCCTCTGCCTGTCACATAATAGCCGCCGTCGTCAATGATTTCACCGCCGCATATTGCACTTGTGCCCTGGATCTCCGAAACTTCCATGGTTATAACCGTCGGAAGTGTCACCAAAGCGGCATCAAGATAGAAGCTGCGCACCTCAGATGTCACCACGTTGACGCCGTTGCTGTATTCAAACTTATAGTAATATTTCTTGTCGGTATGCAAGTCGACGAAGTTGGCGATAAACACGCTGTCAATGATTTCCGACTGGGCCACTATCGAGTATCCGAAATAATTGCTCTCGCTCATGGTCACATTCACATATTCCAGGTTGGTAGGGTAGTCGTATTCCACCTTTATCTCGGCCGATGTCTGCGAATAGGCGACGTTTTCACTTGTGAGTTTGAGGTCGTAAACCTTCAGCTCGGGCATCTTTTTGCATGTAGTGAGCATCAATGCCGAGAAAACACATAATATAAATGCTGTCTTTTTCATAACTCTTCAATTTTAATAACCCATACCAAATCCTAATTTAGCTTCATAATATTTGAAGTTTGTCGTCACAAAGTCGAGCGATACCACGAGTTTGCCGAATCTGTAATGTGCACCGGCCGACACTTCGACACCTGATGTGCTAACGTCGGTGTTTTTGACATATTTGCCGTCGGTCATCTCGTAGGCTGTAGTTCGGATGCCGTATCCGACGCCAATTCTCAGCGCTATCGGGTTGGTGAGCCTGAACATCACACCACCAATTGCTGAAAGAGAGGTGTAAACCTCTTTGCCGGTATAGAAAGGATAGTTGCCATCCACCAGGAAGTCGTTTCCGCATTCAAAATCGGTGGAGAGACCTTTGAAATTGAAATTTGACATGGCGTTGATGAACTACCCCATTTTTTTCATGTTTCCGAGTGTGACACCATAAGAGAGTTTGCCATAGTTATTGTAGGCGATGTTCAGCGTCAGCAGGTTGTAACTTTCGTCTTTCTTCGCAACCTCAATCACTGTTGGGGCTTCTGACTGTTTTTCAGCCACAGCTTTGGTTGCGCTCTCCAACTCGTCGAGACGGCTCATGATCATTTCCTCATTGATGTTTGATTCCGACAGGTTTACCAACGTCAGCTCGTAGCCGCATTTGGGTTTCATGTCGAATGGGAACCAGAATTCGGTCGAGCTTAGGTCAGGATGCGAAATCTTGATGTAAGAGGCGTAGTAGCTCATATACAGCCACACTTCGCCGTCTTCGTATTCCACCTCGAAGAACGTCCTTGCATCTCCCTTGAAAGTCAGTTCGCGGCGCTGTTTTGCATTGATGTTTTCGGTTTTGATTTTCAAAACCGCATACGGCTTGTCGTTTTCGTCGTACATCTTGTCTGTGTTGATGTTGACGAATCCTTCGACGAGCTTGAATGAGTCTTTTTTCACCTCAAGCTGAGCCATGGCTGCAGTCGAGAGTATGATAGCAATGAATAGTATAAAGATTTTTTTCATGTAAAAATGTAGTATTTAACATGCAAAAATAAAAAATCTTTAATACAATTACAAAATTATTTGAATAATTTTATAATTATCAATAATTGCTATCTCTGAATCACAAATTTCAAAACAGCGTTGTCTATATTAATAAGGTATACCCCTTCATTCAAATCTCTTACATCAACAATGTTGGTGTCTTCAACCGTTTTTATCAATTTTCCGTCGAGGGAATAGATGGTAATAGGTGTGGAGACGCACCATGGCACGTCTCTACAATCGATATGGATGAAGTCTGATGTCGGGTTAGGATAAATCAGGATTGAATTATCTGAAATTTCATTGATGTTATCATTATTTAATGTCGTAAACCAACGTGGACCGGAGGAGGTGAAGCCTCCGTTTTCAAGTTCGACGCTCATCGAATACACATAATCGGTGTTAGGCAAGAGGCCTTCGGCTGTTATTTCGACATGTCCGTCGGTGCCCATCTCAAACTCATGGTAGTCGGTCTCGTTGACATCGTAACAGTAAATAGTGACGCTCATAAAAGTCGTGTTTCCTGGATGCAAATCAGCTGAAAACATGGCTGAATGTGCTGTAATATCTGATACATTGTTCAAATTGACGCCTCTGAGTGAATGGATAGGGTAGCCGTTGTTAGTGCCGTTGTCCATCACGTATTTCAATGCACTCATGTCGATCTGGTTCTTAAACTGTTCGGTCTGCATCTCGGCCGATGTCTTGCTGGTACCATAGTTGGTGGTGCCGCCGCAAGTGTTCAGATAATAGCAATTTGAAACGCTGATTTCCGCTTCGCCCTTGAACGGGTTTATAGGGCTTATCATGCCGAAGATGCCGCCTTTGGTGTTGCCATTGAGCGTTCCGACGTTGTAGCTGTCGTCAACGCTGGCATGCGCATCGTCCATGGTGGCTCCCAAGATTCCTGCTGCTACGCTAATCATCAAAGCGCTGCCGATGATGCTGCCTGTGTTATAACATCCGCTGATAGAAGCTTGGTCGAGAGCAATGCCCACGATACCTCCTGCTCCCGCAGCACCCATGAAGCTGCTATTGGAAGCGTTGATGCTCCCATGGAAGCTGCATTCTCTTACGCTGCTGCTTTCAGCCGCTGCTGCTACGATGCCGCCGGCACCGCAAAACTGACCGCCGTTGCTGATGCTGATGGTGCCCGAGAAACTGCATTGATAAACCTGCGAGTCGCCGCCTGTACCACCAACGATGCCACCAACACCAGAGCCTGTCGAGGTGATGTTTCCATTTGTGACCGACAGATGTCGGATAGAACCAGCACTACCGCCACTGCCTGGAGGTGCCATGGTGCCGCCCAAACCAGCAAACAACCCGCAGACATCAGCGCTTGACGTGATTCTTAAGTGGTCGATGTTATGATACCAACCGTCGAAAACGCCAGCAAAATAATAGCCTTCCATGTTTATGTTAACATTGCCTATCGGCGTCCAGTTGATGTTGTTTAGGTCGAAATCATCAGTCATTAGGAAGTATGTGTAAGCGAATACCTCCATGCCTTGTGCCTGATAGCCTTCGTTGACTTTCTCGGCAAGATAAGCCAGATTTGCCGCAGTCTCGATGAGATACGGGTCACTTGACGTGCCGCTGCCCTGGGTCCAAGGCGACGAGCTGCCGTTCCAGACGTCAAGTGCAAATGCATTGATGGTCAATAAAATAGCTGTTAGTAATGTGAAAATTTTCTTCATGTTATTTGTTTTTATAGCATCATTTCGTGAACTCTTAACATATCATCGGCGAGATATTGCCCGTCGGCATGACCGTTGTGTCCTGATTCTTTGAACCAGCAGTAGGCTGTGTAGTCGTCTTTTGGCACGCCTTCGCCTCGGAGATAGCACATCCCGAGTTCGTATTGCGCGTCTTTGTGACCTGCCTCGGCGGCTTTGCGATACCACTCAACGGCAACCTCATAATGGTTTTTGAAATTGCCGCGGAAGGCTCTCTTGCCACGCAGGTACCATCTGTAGATTTGTAGTCTTGTCGGATGTTCGTCGCTCATTACATCAGTTTTTTGTATCTGAATTTCTTGGGTTGTTGAGTGCCAAGACGTTTGATCTTGTTTTCCTCATATTCCGAATAGCTTCCTTCGAAGAAATAGACCTGTGAGTCGCCTTCGAATGCTAAGATGTGTGTCGCAATACGGTCTAAGAACCATCTGTCGTGTGAGATGATGACGGCGCAACCTGCGAAGTTCTCCAGACCTTCCTCCAGGGCACGTAAGGTGTTGACGTCGATGTCGTTGGTAGGCTCGTCGAGGAGCAGTACGTTGGCTTCCTGTTTCAGTGTCAATGCGAGATGCATGCGGTTGCGTTCACCACCTGAGAGCACGCCAGCCTTCTTTTGCTGTGAGTCACCGCCGAAGTTGAAACGAGAGACGTAAGCGCGTGATGGCATGGTGCGTTTGCCAAGCTGGATCAACTCATTTCCGCCAGAGATGACTTCCCAGACGGTCTTTTCAGGGTCTATCTCGGCATGTTGCTGGTCGACGTAGCCAATCTTCACTGTCTCGCCGACTTCGAAAGTGCCCGAGTCAGGTTTCTCGAGTCCCATGATCATGCGGAAGAGGGTAGTCTTGCCGGCGCCGTTAGGTCCGATGACGCCTACGATGCCCGCTGGCGGCAGGCTGAAACTGAGGTTTTCGAACAGAACCTTATCTCCAAATGCCTTTGTGACGTTTTTAGCCTCGATGACTTTGTTGCCGAGGCGGTCGCCATTCGGGATGTATATCTCGAGTTTCTCTTCTTTCTCTTTCACGTCTTCGTTGAGCATCTTCTCATAAGATTCGAGACGAGCCTTGCCTTTGGCGTGACGTGCCTTCGGTGCCATGCGCACCCATTCGAGCTCACGTTCAAGGGTCTTGCGGCGTTTGCTCTCGGTCTTTTCCTCCATCGCCATGCGAGCGGTCTTCTGGTCGAGCCACGAAGAATAGTTACCTTTCCACGGAATGCCTTCGCCACGGTCGAGTTCGAGAATCCAGCCGGCGACGTGGTCAAGGAAGTAACGGTCGTGCGTCACTGCGATGACAGTGCCTTTATATTGCTGCAAGTGGCTCTCCAGCCACTGTATTGCCTCAGCGTCGAGATGGTTGGTGGGCTCGTCGAGGAGGAGGATGTCGGGTTCTTGCAATAACAGACGCACTAAAGCCACGCGACGTCTTTCACCTCCCGACAGATTCTTCACCGGAGTGTCGCCGTCAGGGCAGTTCAGTGCGTCCATGGCGCGCTCGAGCTTGCTGTCGAGGTTCCATCCGTCGTGCTGCTCGATGAGCTCGGTGAGCTCGCCTTGTCGTTCGATGAGTTTGTCGAAATCGGCGTCAGGCTCGGCAAATTTATTGCTTATCTCCTCGTATTCTTTGAGCATATCGACGACTTCCTGAGCGCCTTCCTCAACCACCTGGCGCACTGTTTTGTTGTCGTCGAGCTGCGGCTCCTGGTCGAGCATACCTACCGAATAGCCTGGAGAGAACACCACTTCGCCGTTGTATGACTTCTCCTTGCCGGCAATGATGCGCAGAAGTGTTGATTTTCCGGCGCCGTTCAAACCGATGATGCCTATCTTCGCTCCGTAATAAAACGAGAGGTATATGTCTTTCAAAATCTGTCGTGACGGCGGGATGATTTTGCTCACGCCTACCATCGAGAAGATGATTTTTTTATCGTCTGTCTGTGCCATAATTATTTGTTTATTACAGTAATCATCGCGTCTTCCATAATCTTTGTTGCAGCTCCCCAGTCGTAGACGCGGTTCACAAAATTGTAGCCTTCTTCGGCAAGTTCGGCTGCCTTGTCGGGACGTTTCAACAGGAATACGATATCGGCGGCGAGTTCCGACGAGCTGTTGTCGACTAAAATCTCTTTTCCGTTCACTGCGTGCAACGAGCCGTTTGCCAATGCTGTGGTGATGCACGGAATCTTCATCGACATTGCTTCAAGAAGCTTGTTCTGCAATCCTGTTCCGATGCGCATCGGGGCTATGAAGATGCGGCTTTGAGCGTATGCGTCGCGCATGTCGTCGATCCAGCCACTCACAATGATGTTGTCGCAAGCCACCTTCTTCACCTTAGGGTCGGGCTGCGCTCCAGCGATGTAAAGCTTGGCGTTAGGCAGTTTCTCCCACACTTTCGGCATGATTTCATACGCCAGAAACTCCACCGCGTTGACGTTAGGCGCATATCCCATATTGCCGGTAAACACAATGTCGTAAAGCTTCTCGCGTTCCTGTGGCTTGTAATACTCATGGTCCACGCCGTTTGGCACGATGAGGATTTTGTTTCTGTCGGGATGGTCGATGTTTGCCCTGTCAGGCTCGCTGATGATGGTTTTTACATCAAACTCATCGAAAACACGGCGTTCATAATGACGCAGACGGTTGTATTCCATCTCGAAAAACGGCTTTGTGAAAACGCCTGCTATCTCAGCGCGACGTTTCATTCCCATCGAGAATACGTCTTGATAGTCTATGGTCTTAGGGATATTGACTTTATGAAGATATGGCGCTACACGCAACAGCTGTCCGAAAAGCATGTCGGGTTTATGGAGTTCGATGAGTTGGTGTACCTTGTGTTTTGCCTTCGAGCTGTAGAAATATCCGCATTGTATCGGCAAACCGAGAAGATACGACCTGAAAATGTTAAACAGAATTCCCATCTTCGGAAGGTCGATGAAGTTTATCGAGCTGCAATAAGGCTGCATCGCCTGAAAAGCGGCTTGCTTGTCGACTTTCTTGTCATCGTTCAGGGCGCAGAGAATGATCTCGTTGTTCTTCGCGAGCTGCTTGATCTGGTTGTAAGCCCTCAGCTTGTCGCCTTTCTCAAGCGGCCACGGGATTCTTGGTAATAGCACAAATATCTTCATTAATTCAATACTGTTATCTTTCTGTTTGACTTTAATTCATTGTAAAAAATAAGTAATCTGTTGATAATCTTCTTGTTATCATAGACTTCCTCTATCAGGCGGCGCGCGTTGAGTCCGATAGCCTCCGCTTCTTCCGGATGTTTATACAATCGACAGATGTTTTCAATCATCTTAGGCTCGTTGTCGGCGATGATGATGTCGTCAAACTCCGAGTATTGTATACCTTCGGCACCCACCAGCGTGGTGATCACGGTCTTACCCAATGCCATCGACTCGATGATTTTTATACGCATGCCGCTGCCTGAGAACAGCGGGACGATGGCTACGTTGTGCTCGTCGACAAACTGATGTGCATCGGGCACTTCACCTACCACGAAGACGTTCTTTTTCTTTGTCTTCTTGAGCCATTTAGGCATGTTGCGACCCGCGAGATATAACTTGGCGTCGGGGACACGTTTCAATACCTTGTCCCACACGTTATTCAAGAACCATTTTATTCCTTCCTCGTTTGGCATCCAGTTCATTGAGCCGATGTGATAGAAAGTAGGGGCGTCGCCGACTTCAAAAACAGGGTCGAATTTATCAATGTCAACGCCGAAAGGCAGGTCTATCACCGGTGTCGCCGTCACGCGTCTGAAATAGCTGGCGTCGGTGATGGTGATTGCCGCTATGCCGTCGACTTTGTCGAGCACACTCATCTCGTAGTTACGCAGCGTGCGCACCAAGTGGCGGAGATACCAGCGTTTAGCGAAGAAAAACGTCTTCTTTGCCATGCGCTCCCAAATCTTATGCTCCACGTTATGTGCGCGCAGCACTATCGTCGCTTTCGAGTTCTCCCTGATGGTGTCGATGTACGGCGCCATGTAAATCATCTCGAGCTGTACAATGTCGAAACGTTCTTTTTTCAAAACCTTGATGAGTCTTTCCTTAAACTTGTCTGAAATGAATCTTTGGACATGATACGACTCGTTTGAAAATAGGTTTTTAAACGCTTCTAAAGGCTTGATGCTCAGGTCGATATCGATAAACTCTATCCTTGTCTTCTTACGATAATCCTCCGGAATGCTGTTGATGTCGACATGATATTTGTCGCTGTTGAACGCCATCACTTTCACCGTGTGACCTGCATCGAGCAGCCCGGTTACGATGCTGTTCATAGCCATTGGACCGCCTTCACTGGGCGGAAACGGTGATTTGTTGCATAACAGAAGGATATTCATATCGTCTGATTTTTTTTACGTCTTGTGAATAGTTTTTTCCATGACTCGGCGTCGAGCAATGCTGCGTCGGTGGTGGCTTTGAATGTGAGGAAGATGCCGACAGGGAAGAGCACTATCGACGAGATCCATGCGCCGAGGAACACTGACATGTCGCCGTTTACCGCCACACGTTCGCCGATGATGGTGATGACATAGTAAATGACGAAAAACACCACGCTGGTGACCACCGGCATGCCGAGGCCTCCTTTGCGGATGATGGCTCCCAACGGCGCACCGATGAAGAAAAAGAGAAGACAAGCCACACTCAAAGTGAACTTCTGATTCAGCACCTGCTCGTGTTTCTTGATGTTGACACGGTCGCGTTTCATGTTGTTGTTGGTGATGCTGATATTCTCTTTCAGGTTAGTGGTGCTCGTTGCGGCAATGCCCAACACATGCTGCTGCTCTTTCTCCGAGAGGTTGCTCAACAACGGCCAATTAAAGACCTCAATGGTGTCTTTCGCCAACGCATCGCCCTGTTTTTTCTTGAGCTTGCTGTCGGCTTTCGCAAAGCTTTCCTTGTTGAGATTGAGATATTGGAACCTGTTGATTAAAGCGTCGTTGTTTCGATCAACTTTTTCATCATAGGCAACGTTTAATGAGTCTATCGCTACGTTCAACTGCTTGATGTTCAACATCGTCTGATGTTTTTTGAATGCGTCTTCATTCATGTGTTTCATGTCGAACTGCGACATGTCGAACGTCACCAGCTGCCGTTTGAACGACATCTTTTGGAACGGGCGGCGTGTGCGATAGTCTTTGTCTTCAACCATTTCAGAATAGTTGTAGCCGTCGTAAAGAGTGAAAATCATATCACGCTGGCTTGGCGTCATTGCCAAATAGCCGGAGTCAGCCACTGTGACTTTCACGTTACCTCTGTCGTCGCTGTGGTCGTAAATCATGATGTCGTACATCCAGTTGTCGTCCTTGCTTTTTTTCGCCACCTTGATGACAAATTTGTCGAGACCGCGGTAAAACACGCCTTCCGGAATCTCCAACGTCATCTTTTTATGAGTCACGTCGTAGAGTGTCGACTGCATCTTCAGGTTGGCGACGGGCATCACATCATTTGAGAAGAAAAAGCCTAAAAGGCTCATCGTCATTGAGAAATAGAGTAGGGGACGCATCACTTTCCAGGTGGAGATGCCACTCGCCTTCATTGCGACAAGCTCGTAATACTCGCCGAGATTGCCGAAGCACATCAGCGAAGAAAGCAGGATGGCTAGCGGAAGCGCCATCGGGACAAAGGTGACGGAGGTGTAGAAAAGCAGCTTGAACATCACCGAAAACTCAACGCCCTTGCCGATAAGCTCATCGACCCACGTCCACAAAAAATTCATCAAAAGGATAAAAACAGCTATTACAAACGTAAAAATAAACGTTCCAATATACTGCTTGATAATATAAATGTTTAGCTTTTTCAATTCACTCCAAATAAATTGCAAATATAACGTATAATTTTCAATTTTTATATAAAAATATGTAAATTTGCAAAAATTTTAAAAATATAAGCTATGAATCTCGATTTTTTTAAAGAAGTGAACCTGGCTGTCACAGTGAGCGACACCGAGGGAAATGTTGTGTATCAGAACGATAGCTCTGTTGATGTCAATGGCGACGTGCGCGGCAAGAACATGATGGGCTGCCATAACGAACGCTCGCAGCAGATCATACGTCATATGCTGGAACACGCAGCGACCAATGTTTATACCATATCAAAAAAGGGAAAAAAGAAACTTATTTACCAGACACCATGGTATGAAAACGGCGAAGTGAAAGGCCTCGTGGAGTTGTCGATGATTATTTCCGAGGAGATGCCGCATTATGATAGAGGATAAAAGCCATTAGATATTAGCCACTAGCCATTAGAAATTCTAAAAACTGCTAATGGCTATTTATCCATTTTCCTGATTCAGCTTCTTTGCCGTTGGCGATGACCTTCCAGATATAAGTCCCAGAAGGCAAATGGGACATATAGATGGTGGTGATGTTATCTGTTATTTCTTGATTGTGAACAAGTTTTCCTGACAAATTATAAATTTCGATATGTGCATTCTGCAAAGCTGTACGGATATTAAGCACATCCTTACCCGGATTAGGATAAGCTATGGCAACGGCGAAACCTGCATCGTGGGCTTCGTCAATGTTTAAAAATGTTTGTTTCGGAATTTTTATCAGGCAGTTCCCTGCTTCATTAGTGGCTTCAAGGATTTTATGGCAACTCACAAGGCAGCCACCTTCGGGACAGGCACTCAATGATTTGATCATATAAACGTAGTCGTCCACATGATAGATTTCGCCCAGTTTGTTCAGGTTTTCATCCAAACAGGCGATGTACAGATTGCGGTTGAAGAACTCGTTAACCCTATCCATTTCGCCTGCCATATAAACACGATTTTCATTGTCGAAGCCGATGGATTGCCGGATACCTCCATTGTCCTCACCTTGAGTCGTAAGTCCCCAAGTGTAATTCGTTTGGCGGAAGTTTTCAGCATCAAACACGCTCATCATAATGTCTTCAACTATCTCGGGATTGCCTCCATAAGCGGGATAATTGATGGTGTTTATAGAGTATGTCTTGCCATTGGCAGGATTGGTTTTGAGATAGGCAAAACGGCAGCACTGGTAAGGCCATGACAATTCTTCTACGTTTTCTTTGACGGCGATAGTATTCAAATCGGCATCCAAAGTGTGACAATCCAATTTGGGCGAACCGTTGTTCCTAAGAATGATGCGACATCCCAACGAATCAGGTGCCGGAAGCGTGTGATGGCGGTCTTGTCCGCGGAAGCCTTCCATCAGGCGCTGGCCAACGAGGTTGCCATCGGCATCGAATTTTAAGAACTGCATGGCTTCGGTGCCGTTAAGATGGTATTGACTGTGTGGCGGATAAGTGATAATAACATTGCCGTCCTTGTTTACGACCACGCCGGTATTATAAGGATAGAAAGTTCTGTCACTGTCGTAGTAATCGTCGGTTTCCCAATCCAATTGAAGGACGGAGAATGAAAGGTCGTCATTCAAATCCACCCGGTAGAAAGTGGCGATGTCGGCTACTCTTTTTGCGTAACATAGCATCAAATTACCATTAGGAAGTCGTTGCAACGGGCTAATCCAAACGACCTCTGTATTGTATTCTTCTCCTGAAAACAGATGCTGCGAAGCCAGTTCCTCGCCTTCGTCTGTCATCTTGACAAATTGGATTTCTGTAACATTGGAGTTTTGATCAACGATGGTCTTGTTGGCGACGAAGGTATGTTCGTCCTCGAACATTATGCTATAAATCCACGAATCGGGAGAGTTTACAATTTCAATGAGTTCTTGAGCTTGTTGTGCGCTAATGCTTCCAACGAACAGGATGGTGAGCAATGTAAAAAATCTGAATGTTTTCATTTTTTGCTTTATAAAAAGGTTAACATTGCAAAACTATAATAAAATTTAGCGTAAAAACAAAGTGGAACCCTTCTATTCAGGTTTTTAATAACAATATAATGATAAATCGCTGAATAACAATAATTTATAAAAACACAGATTCAGCTTTTTCTTGTCAGAGAATTTCAGAAATCGGTGTTTGCCCTGCCTTTTTTCGGACGTTTGAGCGGTATTTCATTGCTGTGTTTTCGGTGAGTCCTAAAAGATTGGCGGTTTCTTTCGCACGGAAATGCAGGAACGAAAGAACAGCGACATTGACTTCCATATCACTCAAGTCAGGATGAGCGGCTTTCAATCTTGCTACAGCTCCAGGATATGTCCTTTCAAATTCGTCAAAGATTTGTTTCGTCCGATTATCCTGATTGCTTTTGTAAAACGCGAAAACACAGTTGATTAACGTTTGCTGCTGTGAGTTTTTTATCTTTAATAACTCTATGCCCTTTTTTCTTCGATATCTGAGAACTATCAGCAGACACACGAAAACAACCACTACCACAACGGCAACCAGAAATAATACAAAAATACGTTTTGGCATTTGTGCCATCTGTAATTTGTTGATTTCCAGCATGGCATTATGCAAAAGTTCTTCGCGCTCAACTTCGTCTGAATATTCACCGTTTTCGTAACGGCTAAGGTAATAGTTTGCAAGACCGTTATTTATATAAAGAAGCTCACCTTTTTCACCTATGATTTCAGCATCGTGCATGGCGTTGTCAAAACAGACAAACGCGCTGTCGTATTCTTTGATAGCAAGATAACTGTTTCCCAGGCAGTATGACGACATCATGTGAAGCCTATGTCGCTGTTTTTCAGCGTAGTATGTTTCCGAAATCTTCAGATGAGTTATGCTTTCACGCCAATTGCCGATTTCACCATACAGCATTCCAAGCCGTTGATGCACAACATATTTTATCCTGTCAATTTCATTTTGTACGTCGGTTGGCGTTTGGGAATAAGACACCAGACGTTCATCAACATTATGACATTGTTCGATGCTTTGCAACGCTTTCAATTCCCAGTTGAGAGCATCATCCAAACCTTGTCTTGTCACTTGGATATATCTGGCGAGATACATGCAGGTGACAGCTTCGAAATATTTGTCATCACCTCCTACAAAACAGTTTTCAGCCACTTTCAGCAATGAATCCATCTCGTTATTATGCTGGAAATGAACATCATAAACCTTAGCGCGAAGCAAACAATAATGTGCCTGTTCTTTTTCAGACAATGAAGAAACGTTGAAATTATCAAGGATTCTCAGCGCCTTACCCGGATTTGTCTGATAGAAACCTTCTACTTCGTACAGCATATCTTCAGAAGAGGTGGGCGCCTGTGTTCTACAACCGGAGAGGAGCGTATACAGCAATATGAGTATAATATGTAAATGAGTTTTTATCATACTTAGTTTTTAGACTTACCTTCGGTGAGGTAATTGCAAAACTCCTCCAAACTGCGCTTGATGACACCGCCAGCCTGCAGTTGCTCTTTGTAAAGAGCTACCATGGTTGGTGACATGCTACGGTTTAGCGCATAGCGAACGACTTCCATGTCAGCGTCTTTGCCCATTTCAAGAATAAAGTCTTTCATGTGGGCAATGATTTCTTTCCTGAGCTTCGACTCCTTGTATTTCACTGGCAGTCCGAACATTTCAAGATAGACGGTATCTTTGAACAACACGCCGCTTTGAGGATAGTTTTGTTTCATCATTTTGGACTGCACGGTTTTGCTGCGGAGCAAAGAGGACATGGTGTCGGTTTTTATAGCACGTGTAAGCTCTTTGTTTTCCAATTGTTCTCTGCCGGCATATAGCATGTAAAACATTCGTTCTGAATCGTTTTTACACTTACTCATAATGATTTGGTGATTTGTCCAACCTGTAGAGAACAGTACATTGGGTATTTGTGCCATTTCGACTGGCACAATTGTGTTGCCGACTGACGGCAATTGCTTGCGCTCTGCTCCGATGAGATAGTTTTGCATGCCATAATGGTTGACGGTTTTTGTAAAACTTTCGGATGAATACGTTTCGTAGAATTGCACCATTGTCGGAAGATTGTTTGTTTTTTTAGTCATATACTATCAAATTAAGCCGAAGCACGATGCAAAGTTATAAAAAAAAGTGATGCTCGTTGATTTTTTTCTCGGAGGACTCGGGATGGGAATGATTGAAGGGATTTTAGGAAATAAAATAAGCTGTGCGGAGAAACCACTTCCGCACAACAATAAATATGAGAGTTAACTTTATCTTATTACCAAACGATTGGTGAAGGTATTTCCATCGGTTGAGGTGATACGCAATAGATAGACTCCTTCGGGGAAATCGCTTATGCTGAGATTGTTGGTGTTGTAGAAGGTTTTCACTGACTGGCCGAGGGTGTTGAAGATTTGAACTTCGGCTGCTTCCGCGCCTTCAATCCTAACAAAATCATTGGCTGGGTTGGGATAAAGGCTGATTGATTTATTGCCAATTTCTGTAACAGATAGCAATTCATCGCTTATGGTGACCACAAACTCACGTTGTCCGTCACTGGAATCGATAATCACCGATGTTATTACCCTGTCTTTTACAGGATTTTTGGCGTAAAACATGAAGGTGAACCAATCGGCAGGATTCAGTGTGTATGGCAATGGCCAATCGGGTACAATGTTAAGATAATCAGTGCCCACTTCGGTGGCGGAATATATTTCAACGGGGATTTGCGAACCGAAATAGCGGTTTTGCAGACAACCTCCAGCACCGTTTTCGTCCTCCACATATTGATAAGGTGAGCCAACGATAACCAAACCATAATCAATCATGGTTTTATTCAGCATTGCGGTAACATGGTACTCACCTATTGAAGTCAAGATTAGTATATCATAATCAAGGTAATCGTTTTTTCCTGGAGCTGGCATAAAAACCACCGTCACGGTCACCGATTGTCCTGCCGGAAGGGTGTAAGACAAGTCGATGCCCTCAATAACAAATCCATTATCTTCAGGAATAATGTCTTCGATGATTACGTCGTTGGAAGTTTCGTTGGTGATGACGAACTCTGGAATGTCTCCCGTTGGCGTTGGTTCGAACCACAGGGTGTCAGGAGCGATGGTAAGGTTGTTTTGCGCTTTTGCGAAGAATGCCATGCCGAAAAATGCGAGGCAAAGGCACATTGTTTTAATAGATGTTTTCATATCGGTAGATTTTAAAATGTTTTCCGATTTCAAAATTATAACAAAAAAACATCAAAAAAGCAAGAATGGGGTTCGAATATACATTTTACAGGCATACATATTTTATAACAAATTGTAACACAATGGATTACAATAGTGACTTATATATGTTTTATATGTCAGATTATGTCGGAAATAGGGTCGGAACCAGCCTTTTTGTTGGCGTTGGAGCGGTACTGGCGGACGGTGTTTTCGCTCAATCCGAGCAGGTCGGCTTCCTCTTTGATGCGGAAACCCAGGAATGACAGCACTATGATTTTTTGTTCGGTGTCGTTGAGCTCAGGACAGGTTGCGCTTAGCTCCTTCAAGACCTCAGGATAAACGTTGTTGAATTGTTTGATGATTTGCTGCAGCCTGTCTTCGCGTTTGCTTTTGTAGATTGTGGCGACACTTTGGGTGAGCGTTTGACGCTGGGAGTTTTTAATCTCCAGTACCTCGATTTCCTTGTTTTTGCGGTATCGCGACACGAAAAACCAAAGCACAAGTAATGCGATGACGAGAATGGCGATAAGCAGATAAAGCCGCAAACGCTTCAAATGATGCTCGCTTTCAAGCTGCTGTTGCTGCATCTGAAGGTCATATTCCTCCTTCACCTCATCGACGGCAAGCTGGGTGTTGTCGACCTTTTGCATCTTGTTCATGTATTTTTCGGCATATACCATTGCGTTTTCGTGGTCGCCAATGGCATTGTACGACTTGAAAAGATAGAAGCAAGCATCGGGATTGGATGTGATTTTGGTGCCATAGAATATTGTGGAGTCATATACGCCGAGCTTATAATAGGCTTGGGTCAAGTCGTAATAAGCGGCGTCACTATAAAGCTTTTTCCGATGTTTGTCGTTGGTTCCTTCCAGCAATACAAGGCATTGTTTGTCTAAAGAGATGGCTTTTCTTAACAGTGCGATACCGTCGGTTTTGTCGTTGTAGAGGCCTTTGTCGTAACGATAGAGGTAATATTGTGGAGCCATCTGATAGTATTGGGCTATCATCGCCTTGTCGCCTGTTTTTTCAGCCGATATCAGCGCTTTGTCGTAATAACACAAACAGCTGTCAGGCTCGTGACATCTCAGAAAAGCTAATCCCATCGTAAGAGTTGTCAACGTGTGGTAGTTATAGCTGTCTGTGTTGTTGAAAAAACGTTCCGCTTTACGCAGGCACTCAATGCCTTCGCGATAATGTTTAGCGTCGCAATACTGCAGTCCTAAACGGAAGTAGATGTTGTGTTTCAGGTTTTCGATGTTGTCGGGATTAATGCGTTTGTCCACACTTTTGCACTTTTCTATGCTTTGCATGGCTTTTTGTTTGTAGTCGAGCAGCACATGGGGCGATTTCCCAGTAAGACCTGCTTCAAGAGCCTGTGTCCAGTAGGTTTGTGCCGCAAAATAGTATTCCTTGCTGTTGGCGAAATAGCCTTCTGCCTCGTTAAGGAGCGAGTCGGTTTCGGCGTTGAACTTCAGCGATATCTGGTTTGTTCGGGCTTTCAGCAGGCAGTAATGCGCACGTTCTTTTTCGGAAAGCACTGATACGTTGAGCGTGTCGAGGATTCGCATTGCGCTGTCGGGGTGCGGTTGGTAGAGCAGCTCTATTTCATAGAGGAAGTCTTCCTGAGG
>Ga0129306_1000861_pt1 | contig 41190 bp, 28 predicted proteins | sample P827metagenome_FD_94438 | JGI IMG/M metagenome (GOLD analysis project Ga0129306, IMG submission 94438) | Capybara group fecal microbial communities from Wisconsin, USA - P827 metagenome | ecosystem: Host-associated > Mammals > Digestive system > Large intestine > Fecal | place: USA: Wisconsin... | reverse complement strand
TTTGTCCTTATCGATAAATTCCAAAGGTGAAGGTTTCTCTTATGCATTGGGATTGAATGAAACGGGCTTGATTGATGGAGAAAAATTCTATACCTATGAAAATCTGGATGATGTGTGGAAATTAATAGAGGACATTCGTCTTAGACCTGGAATGCAAGATAAAGAAGACCGGGATTTAATAGTGGTAGTTTTTGAAAATGACATATTGGTCAAAAATCTTGCACCCGTAGTCAAAAAATTAAAATCTTTCGGCTATAAGGTCAATTTGGCAATTTTAGGTGGATAAACCCCTAAATCCTAGCCTCTAGATTCTCTGCCGGAGATTGCTTCGGGGCTATTCGCCCTTCGCAATGACAATCTTTAACCCCCAGATCCTAATCCCTAACTCATACCTAGAGATTGCTTCAGGGCTGTTCGCCCTTCGCAATGACAACCTCTAGCCCCTAGATCCTAGCCTCTAGATCCTTACTCTCGCCCCTATTTCCTATTTAATTGATATTTTTCGCCATTTCGCAAATAAAAACATATTTTATTTAATTAGAGGGGGTAGGGCAATATAAGGAGACTGTTTTATGAAACGTACCTTGGCGGTAGTTTCTATTCTTTTCTTTCTTTTTGGAGCTGCATGGGCCGATTTGACCGTGCATATCCAGTCTCCCTTTCGTAATGACCCTACTTCTGCCGACTATGTCCCCCACGTTTTGGGTGGTGCTGGCGGCGATTACACGCCTAGTTACGGGCCGACTTCCAAGACAATCATGACCGAAGAGGGCGACCACTGGTATGTGTACACGTGGTCCGGCAAGACCTTGGCCGATTTCCAGGAATGGATGAAGTTCAACTTCAAGTTCTGCCCCAACACGTCCGATGTCAATGCCAACAACAATGCTTGCATCGATTGGGATGCCGGCGGCGAAAAGGAATTCCCGATAGGCGGTTTTTTCGGTACGGATAGCGAGATTTGGCTCTACACGGATGCCACGACGGGTAAGTACACCAAGTCGTTCATGGCTCCGGGCGCGAAGGTGGTGTGGTTCAAGAGCCCCTGGGGCAACAAGGCGCTCCCGCAGATGTATTTCGGTGCCGATTCGGTGCTGATGCGCTTTGTTTCGGGCGACAACTCGAAATGCGGCTGGTTCTACGGTGCGGTGACTCCGGCGATGATGACCGCGAACCCGGCGCAGACGGCTTATTTCACCCGCTACAAGGCTCCGTGGCTTTCTGTCCCTGCCGATACGAGCCTTTCTATTGACCTTTCTGCAGCACTCCAGGCCAACGATACCATCTATGTCGACGGTACCGAGGCGGCTCCTTCTCCTTCGGAGACAATAGGCTCGCTGGGTACGTGCTTTGACGATACGCGCGTGCTGCATATTTACCACCCGTGGCGCAACAACACGAGCTACCGCGATAGCGCTTTCTACATCACGATTGGGAACAACATCCTGAACCAGCCGACTCCGATGAGTTCCGAAGGGGAATACCGCTTCTGGCGTCATTACTCGTTTGACGATACGCTGGTCGGCTCGCCGAAGTGGAACTCGCAGATGGCGGACTTCCAGATTTTGCGTGGCAGCAACGAGTGGCCGCAGCATCCTTATTTCCAGCAGGGTTCGCAGATGAAGGCTCTGGAGCTTTTCCCGTCGGGCATTTACGAGACTTGGTTCTATGCAAGTACCAGCCTGGGCTCCGTCGATCTGCAGTTCTACCCGCCCGAACCCAAGGTCGTGCGCTTGCTGAGCCCGTGGGACGACATGTCGCCTTCGATGCTCGTGCTCGACCAGGACGATACGGTGAAGATGGGCCCGCTCCCGCTTGACAGGAAAAAGGACACCTGCGGATGGTACGAGGGCACATATTACAAGCATGCAAAAGATTGGGGCGTGTTCTTCAAGCAGACTTTCGGCATGGACTACTACAATGCCGAGGGTGTGCAGGGTGCTGGGATTCCTGACGGCAATCCGGTTCGGCTGGATTCGATGATGGCGCTGCACGATACCGTGTGGGTTTATCCTTATCCTGTTTCTACGAGCGGTCCTGCGTTCTCTAACACCTACCCTGGTCGCCTTGGACGTTGCCCCGAGTTGAAGATTTCGGCGCTTGTCCTGGACTGGGCCGGCGAATCGTATGATGACAGCATCGACGTGGACTTTGGCGGCATCTATGGCGGTAATGCCTATACGACGGTGCGCAATTACGACCAGAACGGGGACCTGACCGACCTCAAGACGTGTGGCGGACTTGCCTTGGGCATGGTGCAGGATACTTTGGTGAACGGGGTGCCTGCCCGCGTGGATTCCTCGGTGTTCCCGTGGTCTATCTGTTCGGCTGGCCACGAGATTGAAAAATGGTTCGTGCCGCAGGTGGTGGCGCATGACGGAGCAGGCAAGGAGTACACGAATGCGACTTGCCGCGATATCGACCTATCGCTCGACGAGGAAGGTTTCTGGCTTGCCGACTTCACTAACGAGGACGATTGCAACGACACCATCAATCCGGGCTTCTATCCCATCGACGATTTCGAGTACTTGGACGAGGCGAAGACGGTGAAAAATCCGAAGTTCGACTGGAACGTGAGCGGCTGCCGCCATAACTACAGCTTCTCGATGAAGATTTCGGCGCAGTTCCAGTATATCCCGGGCCAGTATTTCGAGTTCCGCGGCGACGACGATGTGTGGGTCTACATCAACAACCGCTTGGTGGTGGACATTGGCGGATGCCACAGCCCTGTAGAAGGTGCGGTGAACCTGGATACGCTCGGGCTTGTCGAGGGCAAGGAATATCCCTTCCAGATTTTCTTCTCCGAGCGCAACGCGGTGGGTTCGAACTTCAAGATGCGCACGTCCATCAACCTGCAGACTGAAAAGACGTTCTTCCCGGTGCATATCCCGCGTACCGACACGACTATCGAATACCAGCTGCTGCAGATTCTCGTGGAGGAATCGCTGGGCTGCGACATTTCCAAGACGGGCAAGGTCGACACGGTTGCTGCTCAGTCTGCATTCCTCCTGAAGAGCCTCACGGGTAGCTTGCCGGAAGGCGGCGTTTCCCTGAATCCGGGGACCAACTACGGCGGCATCATCATTTCGGAGGACATGGCGGGTTTTGTCATCGACACGAACATGATTGTGAAGACGCGCTCGCTTTCGCCGGGCTCGTATGTGCTGGAATGTTTCCTTTCTTCGGACCCCACGCAGTCTACCGAGATTTACTTCACGGTGCCGGAATGGCCCAAGCCGACGATTGTCTTCGTGGATTCGACGGGAGCGTTCATCCCGGGTGATACGGTCACCATGGAACTGGGTACGCTTGCCTTTGTGCCGTACAAGGTTCGCGTTGCGGTGGTCTACGGCGACATGGTGTGTACGGATTGCTTCTCGATGCTGGGCTTGAATACGGCGGACTCGCTCACGTTCCTCGACATGAACAGTTCCCCGATCAAGACAATTGAAACCGATTCGACGGGTTATGTGACATTCTACGTGATGGGCACGGACGCAGTGGTGAACGGCTCGTTCCGCATAGGGAGCGAATATGTGGAGAACGTGCTTGTCTGGATGAATATCAACCTCGAGAAGCCCAAGGTGCCGATTGCGACCAAGGCCGAAATGTACGACCGCGATGGTGATGGCATTGCGGACAGTCTGCTCGTGCTCTTCAACGAACCCTTCGACGGAAGATATCCGGACCATACGAAATGGATGTTCGGCGACAGTTCTTGGCATGTTACGCCTGACTTGGCAAACGTTATGACGCATGTCGCGGGCGAGCAGTCGCTTGTGGAGGTTTCGGATGGTTTCTCGACGGAGGTGTTTACCGGTTTGACGGAAGACAAATATCATGGTACGTTCCGTTATCACTTCCGTTATTTTGACGAAGACCTTGGCGATACTGTTTCGCTCGATACCATGGTCCAGTTTATTGATGAAAAAATTGGAGCAATTATCAAGAATGCTGTGGTTTCCATCAAGTCAGACAACATAACGATGCTCTCCATTTACTTGAGCGAGGCTACGGATCCGTCCGGGATTGATATGGCGAAGGCCTTCAATTACAAGATTTGGCGTGCCGGTATGGAAAGTTCCAACCTGTTGAGTATGTCGACATATATCACAGTGTCGAATGGCACTCGGTACGATCTTTATTTCTTTACAGACGAGACGCACCCGGCTCCATCTGTGGGCGATTCCGTGCGCTTGGCTCTTGGCGTGTTGCCGGATCTATGCGGGAACACACCGCATGCGGGCAACCCCTGGGTTCGCATTATCGGTGGGCAGCGCTTGACGGTGGAAGCCACCGATATCGTCAAGATTTCTGCCGAGAAGATTCTAGCTGCGCAGAAAGGTTCAAAGGGTGACGATGCTGTGAAACCGATTCTTGTACCAACGGAATGGACAATGGAACAGATTCTTGCGGAGTATGGCGTGCCTGGCTTTGTGCTGGGTTACGACCTGCAGGAGCTGGGAATCACGGCCCGTGACTCCGTGCCGCTCGAGGATATCCGCATTGAATGGGAAATCTACTACTTTACCAATTTGGGGCAGTATGTCAACTCGAACAAGGATGGAGTAAGCTGTTCCGATGCGCTGTTCAAAGGTGACTGCACTAGGAATCCGGGTAAGGTGTTCCTGGCGTGGGATGGCCGCAGCAAGGAAGGGCGCGTCGTGGGGACAGGTGCCTATATATCAAAGTTGAGTTGGAAGGTGCGTGTTGGTAAGGATCGTGTCGGCACCATGGACGACACCCGTACCATGGGGATTATCCGCGGGAAGTAAAATTCTCACCGCTCATCGCTAAATTGGGTACTTGTCTTTTGCGGCGTCGAGTTCGGCGGTCGTCTTTTCCCAGTCTTCGTAAAGCTGGTCGACTTTCTTCTTGTTGTCGTCCATGTCTTTCGCAATAGCTGTAATGGCGTTGCCGTCTCCGCTTTCCGATGCCGTGACGAGTTTTGCTTCGAGTTCGCCGCCCAGCGCTTCGGCCTTCGCGATTTCGGCTTCGAGGTTCGCGAGCTTCTTTTCAAGCGGCTTGATGACCTTGGAGCGTTCGGCGATGTAGTCGGCGCGGGCCTTGCGGTCTTCCTTTGCGCGCGGCACGGGGTTTGCACCAACGCCGCTGTCGCCACTTGCCGAGTTTCCGTCGCCCTTCACGTCGATATTCGAGACCTTGATGTTTGCAGAGTTGGAACCGCCCGGCTTTTTTTCGGATGCCCAGCCCACCTTCTCGAGGAAGTCGGCATAAGTGCCTTCGAAGATGCGGCAGGTGCCGCCGTCAAAGACAACGAGGCGGTTTGCGAATGCGTGGAGCAGTTCTTCGTCGTGGGTGACCACGAGGGCGGTGCCTTCGTAATCCTCGAGCGCATCGATAAGGCTTTCGATGCTTTCCATGTCGAGATGGTTCGTCGGTTCGTCGAGCAGCAGCATGTTGCAGGCACTTGCGAGAATCTTCCCGAGCAGAACACGGCTGCGTTCGCCACCGGAGAGCACCTTTACCTTCTTGAGCGCAGCATCACCGCTGAACATCATGAGGCCTGCAAGTCCGCGGGCACGGCTCTTCTGCGAGACTTCCTCAATCGCCGATGCGATTTCTTCTTCGACGGTGTTGTCGAGATTCAGGCGGTTGATATTTGTCTGTCCGAAATAGTTTATCTGTAAGTTCGGGTTGTAGCTGATTTCGCCTGCGGTCGGCTGCAGTTCTTTTGCAATCAGGTTTAAAAGCGTCGTTTTACCGCGACCGTTCGGGCCGATAACCGCAATGCGGTCGCCCTTGAAAATTTCCATTGTAAGGTCGGTGATGAGCTCTGGGCCCATGCCTTGCACCGTTCCATCGTCACCGCGGTTGGGGTATGCGAACGAAATTCCCTTGATTTGCAGCATGCGCTTGCCCGGGAACGGCGTCTCGGTAAAGCTGAAGTCCAGATTCCTTTCGTGCGTGAGGCGCTCGCCATTTGCCAGTTTTGCCGCCGCCTTGATCTTGGACTGCACCATGGCGGCCTTGGCGGCCTTGTAACGGAAGCGTTCGATGACGCGTTCGAGCTGTTCCTTTTTGCGCTGCTCGTTTTCTTGCGTACGCATTGCCACTTCTTCTTCTTCGGCGATGGTCTCGCGGAGTTTTTCGACGGTCCCCTTCACCTTGCGCATCTTGTGGCGGTGAATGCCGACCGTGTGCGTGCAGACCTCGTCCATAAAGTGGTGGTCGTGCGTAATCAGTAGCACTTCGCCCTTCCAGGCGCGCAAAAAGCGGCTGAGCCAGCGCATCGATACAATGTCGAGGTAGTTTGTCGGTTCGTCGAGCAGCAGCATGTCGGGCTCGCTCGCGAGTACCTTCGCCAAGTTCAGGCGAATCTGGAAACCGCCGGACAACAGCATCGGGCTCTTGTGCATCGATTCTTCGTCGAAGCCGAGGCCGAACAGGATTGCCTCCACCTTGTGCTCTTCAATCCAACCGTCTTCGTTGGGCTTCAAGACGCTGCAGGCCTCTTCGTGCACGGTCGGGTGCTTGAAGTTGATGTGCTGCTGCAGGTAGCCGATGGTATAGTTCTTGGGAATGTCGATGGAACCGCCGTCGATGCATTCCTGGCCCAAAATCATCTTGAAAAGGGTCGATTTTCCGCAACCGTTGCGGCCCACGAGCCCAACGCGCTCGTGGTCGCCTACGAGCATGCTGGCGCCGTCGAGCAGCACCTGCTCGCCAAAGGACTTGGAAACGTTCTGAACTTGAATCACGGAGGGTAAAGATAGAAAATAGTGGTTTAGGGATTAGGGGCTAGGATCTGGAGGATAGGGAATAGACGAGAGACGAGATAAACGATACTAGGCACTTTAGTGCCTTAGTAGAGTTATCCTCTATGAGGAGAACGCTGCTACGTAGCTACAGACGAGAGGAAGTAGGCAGTAGACAGTAGGAAGTAAGGTTGTCATTGCGAGGGGCGTAGCCCCGAAGCAATCTCGATCAGAGAATCTAGAGGTTAGAATTTAGAGACTAGGATCTAGGGGCTATGAGGTCGGCACTTCGTGCCTTTGAGCAATGAGGTTGGGGCTAAAGCCCCTTTGAGCAGTCAGCGATGAGTAGTAAAACTACCGAAACTATACCTCACCGCTCATTGCTCATCGCTCACCGCTCATTGCTCATTGCTCACCGCTCACGGCTCATTGCCCGCGCCCCGCGCCTCGTGCCTTTTTGTTATTTTAAGAAGAGTTGAAGGAGAAGGGACATGACTTCAAGATTTTCATTCGCTATTTCTGCGGCACTTGTTGCCGGAACCGCTGCCACCGCAGCAACCATTACTCCCGTAGTGCCGACTCAGTCAGATGGCTGTTACCAGATTTCGACGGCAGAGGAACTTTACGGCTTTGCCGAAATCGTAAACGGACACGATTCTATTGCGGCGAACAGTTCTGCTTGCGGCATGCTTCTGAATGATATCGTCGTGAACGACAGTGTCTTGAATAGGTGGGCCTGGGCTGGTAGCGATGGTGCCGATTCCCTGGCCGTATGGGAACCGATAAAGGATTTTTCGGGAACATTTAACGGCAATCGACATGTTATTTCGGGACTTTACTCTGACAATAGTTCTGGCTTCTTTGAGTCTCTTGTGTCGTCAAGCGGGCATACGGTCGTTGTCAAGGACTTGGGAATAGTCGATTCTTATTTTTTGACAAGAGGCACAGCTGGTGTTCTTGCAAAAAATGTTTCTGGAGATGGAGAAACCCAAATAACTAATTTCTATTCGCTGTCTACGCTTGAGGTTTCAAGGAGTGAACCTACTCGTGTTCCCATTGTTGGAGGCGTTGTAGGCTTTGTAAGCGAGAATACGTCATTGACCTTGACAAACTGCTATAGTGCAGGGAAACTTGTAGACAACAAATATGATTTTTATTCCCAATTGACAGGATATCCATATAGTGAGAAAGAATCCATTAAGATCAACAACTGTTACGTACTGAAGAAAGGGTCTAGTAATAATGGAATTCTAGTAGATTCCGCCGCATTCCGTAATGGTGCGGTGGCATTTCTCCTGAGAGAAAATGAGGATGGCGCTATTTGGGGGCAGGATGTTGGCACGGATCGCTATCCGAATTTTTCGGGAGAACTCAAGAATTCTATTGCGGCTAGGTACAATGTCTCGTTCCATACTTTCGATGGCGATACGGCAAAATATTTTGATAATTATGTCGCAGGCTTCAGCGTGACGCTTCCTAAGGGAACGTCCAAGGAAAACCTGATTTTTGGTGGCTGGTATAGGGACGCCGAATTCAGCGGGGAAAACGACACGGCGATTTCCAATACGACGACGGGCGATCTTGAATACTGGGCGAGAATGTATAACCGGTACAAGTTAACCTACCATCCCAACGGAGGCACGAGGCCGTCTGGTTCTTATTATGCATGCGGCAATCCTACTGCGCACTTTCAAGATGCGATCCTTGTGAAGGATTCTGTAGATTGCTATCTAGGAGGCATTGGCGAATCTCTTTCTCGTAGTTATTATCGTGATAGCAGTATCTTTTTGGGCTGGTACGACAACGAAGAGCTGACGGGAAATCCTATTGATTCTATCACTCCAGATGAAACGGGTGACAAGGATTTCTATGCGAAGTGGTTTGAATACAAGAGACCGTCGATAGATCCTGCGGACAGCTGCTACGTGATTTCAGATGCCGAGGAACTTTATGGATTTTCGGCACTTGTGGACGGCTCGTTTGCCACAGGAAAATACAATGAGGACGAACGCCTGGCTAGTGCTTGTGGCAAGCTTACGAAGGATATCGTTGTCAACAAGAACGTCTTGAAGAGTGACGGTACGCTTGATAGCGCAAGGATGCATGAATTTCTGCCATGGAATCCAATTGCATTTTACAAGGGCTATTTCGATGGTCAGGGACACACCATTTCTGGGATTTATATGGAAGGTTCCGGCGGGGTGTTTTATGATGCCAATCCCAGGTATGCCGTGAAATATATCACTATCCGTAATTTAAAGGTCAAGGACTCTTTCATTTCACATGATTATGACGCTGGCGGAATTATTTGCAGCCATACTAATTCCACGACAAATATCGAAATTGAAAATACGCATTTCGATGGCACTATTTATGTAAGGGGAGGAATTGCTGGTGGTCTAGTTTCGGAAGCGCATAACTTGCTGATTATAAGAAACAGCAGTCATCGGGGAATCATTCATGCCATATCAACAGATGTTGGTGGTATTGTTGGTCACGCTGACGAGTTTACAGCTCTTGTGCAGAATTACAATGAAGGCAGCATTGTCATCGAGAGACCCCCTGTAGAAGGGTTTGTCGCCATAGGACCTGTCGGAGGACTGGTAGGGGAAGTGGCGGGCAACTTCTTCATTGCGAATAATTACAATGTCGCCGACATAGAAACCAAGGGCGTATACGGTGGCCTGATCGGGGCTTATTATGTAGGTAATATGGGAAAATGTTTATATGAAACATGTAGGCCTGACCGCTCATTTGTCCTTAACAATTACAGCAAGGGCCAGATTAGCGGCGACTGGCCTTCAAAAATGTATGATTCGGACGTCACTTTTGAAAATAACTTCTATTTGGACGGAACGCTGCCTGAAGACAGTATCGGTACTCCTGTCCAGGCGGAGGCTTTTAAAGATGGAACCGTGGCAAGGGCGCTGCATGACTATGTACTAAAGGATTCCGCCGGTGCAGAGGTTGCGGGCGGTGTTCGGGGTGACAACTGGATTCAGGGCGATGAGTATCCTGTATTCTCAGCCGATGAAACGCAGTATCTTGTTCTGCTTTATGTGACCGGGCATATCGAATTACCGAGCAATGTCCTGTTCCATACGCCCGGACAGGTACTGCCGTTGCCGACGCCTTCGAAATCGGGTTATTCCTTTGCGGGCTGGAAATGGGGTAATGACATTGTGACTGAAATTCCTGCGACAGTATCCGAGGACTTGTCTGTATCGGCGAGATGGACGGCTACCCCGAGCAGTTCCAGCGTTGCGTCAAGCAGTTCGGAACCCCCGGTATCGTCCAGTTCCAGCATCTCCTCCAGTAGCTCCGCGAAGCCCGCTTCCAGCAGCGTGAAGTCGAGCTCCAGCTCCGCCAAGTCGAGCAGCTCCGTGAAATCGAGCTCCAGCAGCTCCGCGAAGTCCTCCAGCAGTTCCGCCAAGGCTAATTCCAGCAGCAGCAAGGGTGGCAAGAACGCCATTGCCGCCGCCGGGCAGGTTCCGCAGTTCATGCTCACGGCTATGGACCGCGATATCCAGGTGTCGGGTGCCCGCGTGGGTTCTGTCTATGCTGTGCTCGACATGCAGGGCCGCGTGATGCAGGCTGGACACGTCAACTCCGCAAACTTCAACCTGGCCATGGACCGTGCCGGTACCTACCTGGTGCGCATCGGCAACCAGACGCAGACGGTGAAAGTCAAGTAAATTCGGCAAATTTTGCGAATTACGGGGCAAGGCGAAAGCTTTGCCTCTTTTTTTTTAAAAGAGGTTAGGGGTTAAACTCATTGCTCACCGCTCAATGCTCATAGCTCAGTAAAGATTTTTTATCGGAACATGGCGAAACGTCTTCTGTTTGTTTTCTTATATTTTAGTTACAAAAACAAAGAACGGGTAGGGGGTGTTAAAGCCCCTTTTTTTATTTGGCACTGCCAAAAGGAGCAAAAATGAAACGAACGATAATGGCCGTTTTCTTCTGCCTGCTATGTGCAGGTGCGCTGTCATCTACTATGGCGCAGCCGTATATCCCTTCGAGCATCTTTCCCACGGATCGCCCGACTGAAACGGCAAGGTACAATTTTAAGGATTCTACGCAACAATTTTCCGTACATGTCGGTAATAGAACCGATGGCAATTCTTCATCTTATGAAGTGCAGTACCGGAGGCATACTTACAAGGGTGTTCTTGAATGGCAGAAAGCTAAGTTCGTAGTGGATACAACAGTGAGCGCCAGTGGTTGCAATTCGACTTCTGACACGCTATATGTGATTTGTGGTCCGAAGGGAGATTTCGAAGCACGCTTTATAATTCGTAAATCGCAGTTCAAGCAGGATGGAATTCTTGATTCCGCTGTTGATTTGAGAGTTGTTGGCACCCTTCATTATAATGGCAATACACAAACTTTAACAGAGGAATCCAACGTTTTGACTTTGGTCATGTACCGCAGGCTCACAGTCGGTATCGAAGGTGTGGGAAAAATCGAGGTGAACTATCCGCATCCGGACAGCAGCAACGGCAAGCGAGTGTCCTACAGTAGTGAAAAGTATCCCTTCCAGCAATTTTTCCTGATGAATCACGATCCGATTAGGATCTACACCACTAAGACGAATTCCTGTTATGAATTTTCGAAATGGGTACATGAAAAAGATGGTTCAGTCGTTTGGCAGGCATCAGCGTTTGATGACTTGAATTTGGTTTCGGATTCGGGTTTTGTTGCGGTATTTGAACCCACGTGCATTCATTTTCTTGTCAAATCTGGTGAAATGGGGCAAGTTTCGGGTAAAACCAGGGGTGGAAAAGCGCTGACATCCTTGGATACGACGCTCCAGGTGAATACGACTTACATTTTCACGGCGACACCGGACGAAAAAGCTGCTTTCAAGTGCTGGACGAAATTGGACGATACGGTGTGTGTTTCTAAGGATAACCCGATTAATGTAAGGTCGGCGCAAGATACGAGTCTTATGGCGAGGTTTATCCCGCTACCGCCAAAGGTCACGCTTGCCAATGTGGATGACGACACATCTTCAATGTTCGACCATGTTTTCGGACGGACGTCTTTGAATTTTGCGGGCAAAGTATCCGGAGTTGCCAACAAGTCGGTAGAAATTTATCTCCAGTACAGCATGGGTGACGGTTGGGAAGATACAGAGACTCAATATGGAGTTTTCCCCGATGACAATGATATTGGTGTCAATTTTGAAATAGATAAGGAAGCCAATACGATAATTGAGTCGGGTTCGATAAAGAATACGTTAGGTGTTTTTAAAAGTATTAGGAGGAAAACGTGGTTCCGTATATGTGCGAAGTATTCGTTCCACAATGTCGGGAAAGCGTGTTCGGATTCTGTAGTTATCCAGTGGAAACAGCCCGTGATATTTGAGTCGGCTTCTGGGGAGGTCATCTACGATGCGATCGAAGATATAGGTGTTGAAAATAAGCTGCCTACTGACAGATCCAAGTTGGCGCTGCCACGGGAGACGGATACGACCCGATACAGTTATCATTGGGAATCGAATGACGGAGAAAAGATAGAATCGAAAACAACCTATGTTACTTCGGAGGATACAATACATTACCATGTCGTTGCCGACGACATCACGTTCCGCGTCCGTTATCTGGATTACAAGGGGAATGTGTACAAGACGGATTGGCTTGATTCGAATACGACTATAAAAGATGCCCCGAAGCCGAATACGTTGCAGGATGCCGCATACTGGATCCGTGCCGTTGGCGGGAGCAGGGATTTGCCGCTCGTGCTCGATGGCCCTGCGGATATCCATGCCGCTTACGATTACAAGGTTCGATTCCTCGATTACGACGGGAATGAACTGTCCGAGGGATTTGTCAGCTACGGCAAGGCGGCCACGCCGCCCGAAAAGGAACCGACCCGTGATGGTTACGTATTTGATGGCTGGGATAAGAAATTCAATAAGGTTACCGATACCATGACGGTCACGGCTACTTATAAGAAGGCCAAGGCAACGTCCAGCAGTTCCTCTGCAAAGGCGAAGTCCAGCTCTAGCAAGGGCAAATCCAAGTCTAGCTCCAGCAAGGGCAAGAATGCGATTGTCTCTGCTGCCCAGGTTCCGCAGTTCATGCTCATGGCTATGGGCCGCGATATCCAGGTGTCGGCTGCCCGCGTGGGTTCTGTCTATGCCGTGCTCGACATGCAGGGCCGCGTGATGCAGGCTGGATACGTCAACTCAGCAAACTTCAACCTGGCCATGGACCGTGCCGGTACCTACCTGGTGCGCATCGGCAACCAGACGCAGACGGTGAAAGTCAAGTAAATTCGGCAAAATTTTCGAATTACGGGGCAAGGCGAAAGCTTTGCCTCTTTTTTTAAAAGAGGTTAGGGGTTAGAATTTAGAGACTAGGGAAAAATATCACGGTTTCGCCGTCTGTTGTGGACAATTTGCTGTTTTTTCCCGATTTCACCTTATCCTTTGATTGCAACTCTTTGAGTGTCAACAACTTTTTTTGTGACGCCATAGGACATCATCTTGTGGATAGGGTGTTGATAAATGTTGAAGGTGTGAATAGACGTTGAAGTTTTGTACTTCGCGCCGCTTCTAGAGCTTGTTCAGATCGATGATTTCGGGTTCTTCCGCCGTGTCCGGTTTTTCGGGAGCAGGAGATGCCGGTTGTTCCGGTGCAGGCGCGTCGGCGTCGCTCGGTGCGGTCGGCTCGGTCGGGCTGGCTGCGGCGCCTGGTGTCGCTTCTTCCTGTTCGCTCCCGGCGATAAAGGCGCTGTCGGGCATTCCCAGGGTCTCGTCCTCGAGAATGGTCGCTTGCGAATCGGCTGGCAGTTCTGCAATTTTCGATGCCGCCTGCGCCCCGACGATGGGGACGAGCGGTTGCAGGATGGCGGGGAGCCTGTTTCTTCCGCCCTTGGAATCCTTCACGGTCAGGTCGAGTCCGTTGTTGCGGTAGAACTGGATGTCGCCGAGCACCTGTTCCACCCAGGACCTCCGCATGGGGTCCTTGCGCCAGTCTTCGGGGGCGGAGCGCGGCGGGTGCACCGGGTAGAACTGGACGAGGATGTCCTCGAGCGTGTTGCCGCCGTCCAGGGCCTCGCGCAGCATTTTTGCGCCGATGAAGATCTGTTCGAGCCCGGTCCCTTCGCGCAGGGCGAGCATTCCCTTGTGCTTGGCGTCTTTCTCGTAGTTCACCTGGAAGTCGGAGACGTGCTTCACGAGCGACATGAGCAGTGCCGGATCTACGCCGTGCGTGATGGATGCTTCCATTACAGGCAGGCTGGAAAGCTGTTCGGCGGTCCAGGGCGTGCCCAGGTAGACGATTTGCAGCAGGTGGTTGCTGCCCTTGCTCGTGAGCGTTACCAGGTAGCGCTTGCCGAGCGTGCGCCTGAGTCTCTTGATGATTCGGATACCGCGGTTCTTGAATTGCTTGTAGCCCACGAACGTTACTCCGAGGGTGTCCTTGAGTTGTTCGAGGTGCGGCGTTGTCGCGCGCTGGACTTCCTTGTGGTATACCCGCAGGACGGCGGGGAGGATGTACACCAGTTCCGGCGTGGCGCCCTTTTCGAGGCAGTCGTTGCCGAGCACGAAGTCCCCCTTGTTCAGGAGGTCGGTGACCTTGCCGAGCGAATATTCCAGGAACACCGTCTTTTCGTCGACGGTTTTTTTCGGGGCGGGCGGAATAAGGATAGTCGTCACCGATAGTGCGAGGATGATGAGCGGGACGGCAATGCTCAGGATTTTCACCTTCCGGCTGTACCGGAAAATGCGCCACCAGCTACGCGCCTTGGGCGACCTCAGCAGGACGAGGACGATGGTACCGAAGACGAGTGTCCAGATGACGACGAATTTCACGCAATCAATATAGGCAAAAAAGGCGTGACCCGTAAGAAGATTTCTTATATTGGGGGCATGATTGACGCCTTGAAGAATATCGTCGTGATCGGCGACCGTGTCCTCATTAAGCCACTGGAAGCCTCCAACCGCACGGGCGGCGGCCTCTACCTGCCCCCGAGCGTCAAAGAACGCGACGCCGTGCATACGGGCGTCGTCATGCGTGTGGGCCCCGGCTTCCCGATTCCCGCGAACCAGGACCCGGATTCCGTGTTCCGCGGCGAGCCGGCGGAAAAGGTGAATTATGTGCCGCTCCAGGTCCGCGAAGGCGACGAGGCCCTGTACCTCCACCAGAACGGCTACGAAATCGAAGTCAACGGGGAACGCTACGTCATCGTCTCGCAGAATGCGATTCTGCTCGTGGTCCGCAACGACCTCACCGACCTCGACATCGGCATTGACACTATCTAAAAAAGGCGGGCAATTGCCCGCCTCGATTCAATTAGTCGTTTTTTCAATTAGTCGTTCTTGATGCAACGGACATAGGTAGCAAAAGAGTTCACGTCTGTTAGCATATATTGCCATTCGTAATCTACGGATTCTGTAGATTTTTCCAAGATAATGGGGTATACCTCTCCAACGAAGAATGTCTCCACGGCGTAGAAGCCTTTATTTTCTGCATTACGGGGCCACATGGCAAAACCCCAGAAATTATCGTATCTTAAAGAATAAAAAACTCTGTAATTGTCATTGCTCATGATTCTGGGTGCTCCGATGTAACGCAAGTTAAAACCTGTCGGATCGCCGAACGAAGAGTAGAAGTATGGGGCAAAGCCTTCGATAATTTGATCATGACTATACCGGACTTCTTCTTTATAATCAGACGTCTTGCGGACATATTCTACCATTTTTTCCCAGTCTTCATAGGACGGGATTCTCCAGCCATCGGGGCATATTCCCTGTGTCGTTAGACTCGAATCGCTTATTACCTTGTTCCAGTCTATTAAAGTGTTTTTGCTTTTGCATTCCGACAAGAAAGCTGCTGTATCTATAGACTCGTCCGGGTCCTGATAATATGCGAAGCATTCCTCGGTCGTCGGCGTTCTGGAGTAACTAGAATCAAATCCATAAATTGTGGAAGATGGATACTTGTACCCATAGAAACGGCAGTAAAACGGGTCGTCTGTACGGCCAAAAACTACTTCTTCTGAACATGTGGAGCTTTCCGCTTTGTAGGCCAGGTTTTCCGCCATCCATGTTTGCGAGACATCGCCCATATTGAATGTCACGGTTTTGTAGACGTTGCCGTCGCGAGAATCGACCAGTGAATCAAACGTATGCGGAATGGGTTGTCTGATCAATTTCCAGGATTCTCCGTCGCATACAATCAAGAGATTGTTCTTGATGTTGCGCAACGTATCTCCTTCATTGGCCGATGTGCAACCGCCTGCCCCGTATATGGTGGCGAGAGCGTTCACTTTGATTTGGTTTTTGATCTGTTTTTGTGCATAGTAATCCAGAGCTTTCTGTCCTTCATGTTCTATCAATTCGGGATTCATTTTTTCGAAATCTTCAAAGTCTCTGAATAATTTGTCAAAAATGGAAGAAAAATCTTTTTCGAAGGATCCATAACAGCTGAGATAGGTAGAAAGTATAAAATCGTCGTCTCTAATGATTTGGTTGAGAAGTTGTTCGACATATATATGGGTTGAATCGTTGAATGTTTCCCGTTTCTCGAAATCATGGAAGTAGTCCTTGAAACCGACGGCGTCCAATAGCTCTTCCTCGACCATATGTTTCAGTTCAGTAAATGATACACTGTCATGATGGATGTCTCGTATTTGTCGATAAGAGCCCGCAGAATAGACGTCTTGTAATCGAGCACTCGTTATATGCGTTAGCGTATTGATGTAGATATCTCCCGTATCTCGCATATCGACAATGGCCTGTTTTGCCGTAATCTCAATATGGTTGCTGTTTCGATATTCTAGCTCAATTAGGACATATGGGCTTTCGAACGGGATGCTGTCAAATTGGAATATGGACTCTTCGCCTAAATTTTTTTCTTGAATATTACGACTAAAAGAGGCAACTACTTTTCCTGTTGGTGTGAGATTTTTTGGATCCAGTTCGTACATAAGTGCATGGTCGGGATACTGGCTGCCCGCTATGCTGCTGTGTTCCGTTGAGTTCTCTTGGAGTGTCGGCTTGAAGTGTACAACCTTTTGAAAGGCTGTCGTATCTTGGTTGTTTGTTGAAGACGTATCCTGGTTGTCTGTTGTTGACGTGTCTTGGTTTGCGATGATTTCCGTCTCTTCGGAAGCTCCTCCCATTATAGTGATTGGCTTGTCTTCGTTGTCGCTGCATGCTGCCAATGCCATTAGCAGGGCTGCACACCCGATTATTGATTTCTTGTTGAGTGTAAACATGGTTCCCTCCTATCCTTTTTTAATTTCTGATTTGTTCGTCATCGGGAAGAACTGGACGTTCAGGCGGTACACCTCGTCGGTGTCCTTTTCCTTGGTGGCGATTTCAATGATTCTTTTGCGGAATGCCGCGATTTCTTCGACAATCTCCTGGTAGGCATTGCGTGTGATGCCGAGTGTGATGCCCGAGAAGTGGCGTTCGTCCTGCGGCACGCCCTCGATGGCCTCCAGCGCGAATTCGCCCATTTGCCGGTGCATTCCGCGGACGGCGACGGCGGCGGCGCCCATGGGGCCCGTCGTCACGACGCGATCGGTCTGTACGTAGTTGTCGTCTTCGTCTTTCTGCAGCAGGTCTGCCTTGATAAGGAAGTTGAGCGATTCGCTCACTTCGGCGGCGCTGATTTTGGGGCGGCATGCGTGGGCAATCGCCAGCGGCTTTGCTCCCGGCATTGCGGGGGCAAGTTCACGGAGCACCGGGTTCTTCCAACTGTCAAAATAGCGGAAGGCGTCGCCCTCGATGACTTTTGCCTTGTTCTGGGTTGCGATGGCGAGCATCTTGTTGAAAGCGTCCTTCTTGGCCTCGTCGGTCTTGGCGTGGTCGAACTGCACCATTTCGCGGAAGTACTCTCGGCGCTGTCCTGCGAGATGCATGGCGTCGGCCACGCGTTCCACGGCGTCTTCGCTCAGGCTGAACTGTCCCTCGCTCACGTACTTGAGGTACACCGACGAAGAGAATCCCGCGATTTTTGCGAATTCACGCCAGGTGAATGCGGACTTCTCCTTTTTTTCGGTATAGTAGTCGGCGATGTATTGCCGGTATCCCGTGTATTCAAATATGTCCTTCATGGACCCTCCTTCCCACATCTCGATGGTTCGATTCTGTCGGATCTGTTTTAAACATAAACAAAAAAATTTTAAAAGTCAATACTTTCACAACACAAAAAGTGTGTTTTTATTGAAAAATAGGCGATTTTTTATATTTATTCTAAAAATTAGTGATTTCTCACAATGCAAAACGATAAAAAAAGGGGGCCCTTTGCGGGGCCCCGTTTGCCAAAATGACGTTTCGGCATAGCGAAGTGTCTAGGTGTTGCCGCTCTGCTTTATCCTCTGGATAGCTTCGTTGAGCTTGCGGTTCAGCTGGATGAGGCTCGTGTGGATTTCCTTGATCTTCTTCAGCTGGGCGGCCGTGTTGTCGAACTTGTCCTTGACGACCTGCTGTGCGTTCTTTAGCGTTTTCGGGTCGCAGAATACGTTCTCGGCCGATGCCTTGAGCGCCTGGTAAATGGCCTTGCAGGCGCGGAGCTTCTGGTTCTCCTTCTCGGAGACTTCGCGGATTTCCTGCGCGATGTTGGCCAGCTGTTCACGCTTGCTCGCAATAATCTGGGGATCGTTTTCCTTGATGATGTAGGTGGGGAGCTTCGCGAATTCCTCGAAACGTACGGCCGTGCCCGCCCTGACGGGACCCGCCCTGTGTGCGTTCACGCCCTTCACCGCGGAGTCGATGCTGATGGTGCAGGTCGATGTCCCGTGGTAGTTGCACATGACGCGCTTCTCGATCATGTTCAGTTCGTTGAACGGGTGGAAGTCTTCCTCGGTCTCGATGCGGTACAGCGGGACATACAGGTGCACAGGCTCGCCGCTGATGGTAATCCTGTAGTAGAGGCACTGCTGGTTGTTGAGCGTGTGCGTGTCGTAGCAGTTGTTGCTTGTCCTTGAGATAATGTCTATACGGTAGGCGAGGTCTTCGGTGTCGTAATCCTGCTCGAATGCGCCGGGCACGTCCTTGAGCAGCTGCTTGTTGAGAATTTCGGTGTAGCATTGCGTGAGGACCCTGCTCGTGGAGGTCTTGCCCCACACGGCGGTGCCCAGGAGGAACGTGTCGGTGATGTTCGCTTCGCTTCTTCCGTTGAAGAACGCCGTCGCCTTGATGAGGTCGGTGAGCGACATCCACTGACGGATGGAAATGTAGATGTCGTTGTTGTCCGCGGCTTCGGAAAGGCCTCCGATGATGTTGAGAACATCCTCGGAAAGCGAGACCTGCTTGATTTCGCTCAGCCACTGGCGCCTTTCTTCGGTGGAGATGGTGAGTTCCTTGTCTGCGGTGAAGTTCTCGATTTCGAACTGGTTCTGCAGCAGGTTGCAGAGCGCGGGGGCCGAGAGGCTTTCGGGGAGCGTGATGGACAGAGTAATGCGGTCGGCCATGCCGGTCTGGCGCATGGCGGTTTCGGGGCGGACATCGCCCGAAATGAACAGCGGGATATCTTCGCGGTCCTGGATGGCAATCTGGAGGTTGTGCTTCGTGAGTTCGCTTGCGGGATTGAATCCGTGGAAGATGATCATGTCGAAGCCGGCGAGCTTTTCCGGGAAATCCTTCTGGCGCTTGCCGAACTTGAGCACCTTCGGGTCGCGGAATGTGGCGATGAGTCGCTTGGTCAGCAGGGACTTGCCCGAGCCGCAGCGACCGAAGATGTAGAAGGGTTCGCTGATGATAACGCCGAGGAAGGCGAGCTGGAAGCAGAATTCGCGTTCGGGGATGCCGACGGACAAGGACTGAAGGAGCTTGGAAATGCGTTCGGTAAGGGTCATCTGGATATTCCTAATAAGGTTATATTTACGTAATATAAAAATAATATTGTACGAAAAAGTAGTTCAAGATGCTCCAGCATCGTTTTTTGCGGTCGTCCGGCTAGCTCAGGAGGGCCATGATTCTGGTTTCGGCTTCCGGGGTCACGTCCACGGATTGGACGGCTACGAACAACTTGGCGTGTGCTGTGGAATCCGGGCTAAGCCGGCAGGCGTCCTTTTCGGTGGTGACGACGTTTTGCCCCCCTGCGAGCAGTTTGGATACAATGTTTTCGATTCCTTTGTCGTGGTCCCGCAGGGCAAGAGCCTTGTGTATTTGTAGCCCTGTGTGTTCCATGTCGCCGAAGAATCTTTCCGGATCGCCGATACCCACCACGAGAGTGACGGGGGCTTCGGGCGCATTGCCTTGTGCGTTGCGGATTTGCTGTATGCAAAAGCGGACGTCGGGGGTGGTGCCTGCGCATTTCAGCCGGAGTGTAATGTTCTTGTGGTCCTTCACGAGGCTTCGATCCCTACCTGCAGGGAACAGGTCAGCAATGCCATGCGGTTCGTCATCCCATTCCAGGCATATCGCTTTCGCGAATTGCAGGCGCGAATCTTCAAAGCCGTCGTCGCAGAGGATGATGTCGAAATCCGGGTCCAGCTTGTGTGCGGCCGTGTAGCGGTTCCGGGTGGCAAGCACGGTGCAGCGGGGGAGTTTGTTCTTGAGCAGTTTTGCCTCGTCTTGTGCCGCCGCATGGCAGAGGACGGCAACCTTTTTTCCGTGGTCGCAAAGTTTGTTTGCAAGCCAGATGCAGAAGGGAGTCTTGCCTGCGCCGCCGTTACGGTACGCCCCGACAATCAGGACTTGCGCATGCGAGGTCGGCCGGCCGGGCCTAAGGCACAGCCGGTGGTGTATAACGTAAGCGATGCGGTACAGCACCGCCAGGGGGTACAGTAACAAGTTTCTTTTTTTAGAGGCCAATATCGTTGCGCTTCTGCTGCAGGAACAAGTCTGCAAGGACCAAAGCCGCCATGCTTTCGACAATCACCGGGGCGCGCACGGCGACGCAGGGGTCGTGCCGGCCCTTCGCGGCGAGCGTTCCGTTTTCGCCATCGCGGCTTGCGGTGTTCTGCTCCTGAGAAATCGTCGGCGTGGGCTTGAACGCGAGCCTGCATACGATGGGTTCGCCGTTCGAGATGCCGCCAAGGCTACCGCCGGCATTGTTCGTGCGCGTGTGGAACCCGGTTTCGTCGTGGTAAATCTCGTCGTTGTGCTCGCTGCCGTGCATGCGAGCGGCCTTGAACCCGCTCCCGATTTCGAAACCCTTGCAGGCCGGGATGCTGAGCATCGCCTGCGCGAGCAGCGCGTCGAGGCGGTTGAACACCGGCTCGCCGAGACCCTTGGGCGGGTTTCTCACCAGGAGCGTGATGGTGCCGCCGACACTGTCGGCCTTTTGGCGTGCCCCGAGGACGACCTGTTCCATGGCGTCGCTTGCGGACTTGTCCGGGCAGCGCACGGGGCTTGCTTCAATTTGTTCCAGAGTAACTTTGTCCATGTCGACCTCGGGGCAGTCCACCTCGCCGATGGACGATACCCAGGCGAGGATTTCCGTGCCCGCGACCTTGTTCAAAAGGATGCGGGCGACTTCTCCGCCGGCCACGCGGCCGATGGTCTCGCGGGCGGAACTGCGGCCACCGCCGCGGTAGTCCCTGAAGCCGTACTTGATGTCGTAGCAGAGGTCCGCATGTCCCGGACGGTACCATTTGGCAATTTCGGAATAGTCACCGCTGCGCTGGTCCTCGTTGAAGACGGCGAAGCAGATGGGTGTCCCCGTCGTCTTGCCTTCGAAGACGCCCGAAAGGATTTTCACCTGGTCTTTTTCGGCGCGGGGGGTGGTCATTTTGCTCTGGCCGGGGCGCCTGCGATCGAGCGCTTTCTGGATGTCGGCTTCGCAGATGGGCAGGCCTGCGGGGCACCCGTCGAGCACGGCCCCGACAGCAGGACCGTGTGATTCACCCCACGTAGATATTGCAAAAATCTTACCAAATGTGCTGAACATAACAAAAATATAGATAAAGGAGCCCTTTTTTTACAAAATAGGTGCTTTTTCGTCCAAAGTTTATTATGTTTTACATTGGTTTTAGGAGAATTGCGTGTTTAGAAACGGATTTATAGCCACACTGATTGTGCTGGCGCTTTCTATGGAAGCGCTAGCCCAGCATGTTACCTCTTTTGCGGGTATCCCTTTCGGGTCTACCCGTGAGACTGTTATTGAAGAGGTCATGAAGCTGGGTTACGAGCCCTACGGACGTAGCGGTGAAGGCGAACGTGTGGTCATTCCGGTTTACATGCTTGCCGAACTGCCTGTGCAGGTGGACTTCATTTTCAACAAGAACGACAAGTTCTACGCCTTCGAGGTCCGTACGGGCCGCGTCGAACGCGCTAGGCTTTCAAAATCATTCGAAGCGGTAGCCTACATGTCGGACCAGTTCACGGCAAAGTACGGGAAATCCTCCCAGGACCCCACCCTTAAAGATACGGACCTGCGCGAGGGCATCCACAACCTGTACCAGCAGTGGTTCTCCGTGAAGGCGCTGGATATCTATACCGCTATAGTCCAGAAGGACGGCCGCTATTTCGCCATCGGCACCGTGACGCACCGCGGTTTGGCCAAAGAAGCGAACATAACGCGCAAGAAACCGCCTACCCAGTCTCCGTCTTTCTAGCAAAAAAACACTTGTTATAACTTCCCGATTATCAAGGACTTAGACCCGAGGTTCGGGCTTTTTTTGTATCTGGGCCCTAGGGCAAAGTTTGGGCGTATCCGGCGATGTCAATCATTTCGTCGAGGGGGATTTCGTCGTAGTAGGCCTGCATGTTGCGCTCTTCGTCGCCGAAGTTCATCTGGTGCCAGAACGTGGGCATGTCGTCGCGGGCGCGCTGACCGATAAAGGTGGCTCCCTGACTCGGCGTGAAGTTGATGCGGTGGCCGTCTTCGCCGTGGCAGGGCCTGCAGTTCTGGTAGAACAGTTTTGCCCCGCGCTTGATGTCGGCGCCTTTGATCTTCCCGTCCTTGTCCAAAAGCTTGTAGACAAGGTAAGCCATTCGTTTGTCCTCAATGGTGAGCGTGTCGCCTTCGGAACCGGGGGCGGGGGCTACCTGCTCCTTTTGGCTCTCTTTTGGAGGCGTGGCTGCACTGGCCGCGGCAATGCCGAGCAACGAGCCGTATACCAACAGGGGCAGGCCCAACGCAGGGAAGATGTACGAGTGCAGACGCATGTGTAGAATATACAATAATGATGGGCGACGTACACATAAGCTATATTCGAGGTATGCGTTACATGTTTTTCTTTGCGGTGGCTTTCGCCGCCCTGCAAGCCTTCGGAGCTTCTTCTATGGACAACTGCCTTTTCAATGGCCGCTGGGAAATTACTGCGGAGAGGGCGCGCACGAGCGCTCCTGCTGCTACGGTCCAGTTTATTGCAAGCGCCAAGTCGCTTTCGTTCGACCTCGAGGGGACAAGCCGCTGGCGCCTGGATGTGGACGGCACTCCCAAGGAATACTTCGTGACGGGCGACGCACGCACGGTCAAGGTCGTGAAGGGCCTGGATGGCGAAAAGCACCGCTACCGCCTCATCAAGATTAGCGAGACGAATCCGGGATTCGTTAGTTTATATAAGATATCCCTGGACAAGGGTGGCCAGTTTTTCGAGAAACCCGCCGCGCCTGCCCGCCGCATCGAGTTCATCGGGGATTCGTTCACGGTGGGGTTCGGTTGCGAAGGTGGCCCGGGCGACAGCCCCGATCTTGAATTCGAGAAGACGAACTCCTCCCTGAGCTACGCCTTCTTGCTTGCGGACGGATTCAAGGCCGACTTCCAGGTGAACGCCTTCAGTGGCCGCGGGCTTGTGCGCAACTACGCAAACATTGTCCCGGAATGGACTATCGAAAAACTTTACCGCTACACGGTCCCGGGGGCTGCCCCTTCGGAGCCGGATGCGGTACTTTACGACATGGGCGCCTTCCACCCCCAGGTGGTAGTGATCTTCATCGGCATTAACGATTTCCAGGGCGAACCTCCCTATGCGGACAAGGGAAAATTCAAGAAGGCCTACGCCGATTTTCTGGACAAATTGCGTGCCGCCCACCCCGGCGTGAAGTTTTTGCTCGTTTCTACCAAAGTATGGCCGAACGACGATTTGACCCCCACGGTCAAGGCCATTTACGACTCCCAGGTGGCTTCCGGACGCTCCGATTTGGAGTTTTTGGCCATTCAGACCGAAAATTCGGCCCTTTTGGGGCACCCTTCTGTCCATTCTCACCGCGAAATGGCCAATACTATGCGCCCGATTGTGGCAAAATTGGCAAAATGGTTGAGCCGTTGACCTAAGATTTATATATCTTTACGTTAGGTATAATTTTGGGGATACCCGCATGTCAAAGATAATGGAAAAGATATACGCCCTCTTTAGGATGAACATCCTGATCTTTGTGCTGTTGCTTGTGACCGTGATAGCCCTGTTCGCCTATCGTAACGGTCTCGACGACATCGTGTTCCTCAATCTCTCCGATTACCCCTACATTATCGCCCAGACGGACTCCGTCGATGGTGGATCCTCGGCTATTGCGATGGAGCGTACGGACTCCTCCATCATCGTGGACTACGAGCTCCGCGAGGGGTATGCTTACCCGTATGCCGGCGTCAAGATTTTCCTTGGGGACGGCAAGACCCGCGGTAAGGACCTTTCCCGCTACGACAGTATTTTCGTGTGGGTGAAGCCCCGTGGCGAAGGTACGGTCCGCCTGTACATGCGCGGCTACGACAGCGCGTTCTACCGTGCAGACGACGAAACCTCCCTTAAATTCAACGAAATCGAATTTTTCCCGCTCGAAGAGACCTATCCGGCGGTGTTCGTACCGCAGGAATTCCGCGTGGCGAGCTGGTGGGTTGCCCAGAACGCAATCAATGTGCACAAGGCCCGTGTCGACCTGAGCAACGTTCCGCTTATCGAAATCCAGACGGGAACCAACGCCCCGCTCGGCTACGGTACCCTCGAAATCAAGGGGCTCTGCTTCAAGGGCAAGAAGATTGCAAAACTCGACCTCGTTTCTATCCTGGTCGCTCTTTGGTTTGTCTCCTTCCTTATCATCCTGATTATCCGCTTCTTCGACTATAGCCGCGAACGCGCGAAGGAGAAGAAGAAGCGAGAGGAACTCGAGAAGAACCTCCGCGCCTTGGAAATCGAGAAGTCCGAGTACGAGCGTTCCAGCAAGGAAGACCCGCTCACGGGTTGCCTCAACCGCGCCGGCTTCAGCAGCGTGCTCATGCGCGAGCAGGAGAACCTGAGCAAGAACGGCCGTCCGGTTTCGTTCGTGATGCTGGATATCGACCACTTCAAGCATATCAACGACACCTACGGCCACCAGGTCGGCGACGAGGTGTTGGTGAACTTGACCAAACTAATTCAAGGCAAGATCCGCAATACCGATGCTCTCGTGCGTTGGGGCGGCGAAGAATTCGTGGTGCTCTGCGGCGACACGCCGATCCAGAATGCGCAGTTCCTTGCCGAAAAGCTCCGCATTGCAATCGAAAATACCGTGCTCATCAAGCAGCAGCAGGTGACCTGCTCCTTCGGTATTGCCGAGATGATTCCCGACGAAGACCCGAAGCGCCTGTTCGAGCGCGCCGACAAGGCTCTCTATGCGTCGAAGGAAGGTGGCCGTAATTGCGTTACGAGCGCCACATATAAGCGTACCCGCTAAATTATTGGTCTGCGGCGCCCTCGTGGCGTCGTTTTCCGCATGCACGGGGAATCGGTCCGATTCCCCGGACCTCGGTGTCGGGTTCAGGCCTGTCCAGCTGCACTGGTCGGCTGCCGAGGGCGTCGACCCGGATGCCGAAATGCCGGGCAAGGGAGAATGCGTGATACGTGTCACGAACGCCGTGATGGCCGCACCCGAGGTGCATGCCTCCAAGGTTGCCGAACTGGAGTACTCGGCCACGTTCGCCCCTGACCGAAGCAGGGCCGGATGGTTCGTTTTTGAAGGAATTTGCTTAAATAGCGCAGCTAAGGGTGCCCCCGAATGCCGCTGGACCGCCGAATGTGGTGCCGGAAAAGTCGTTGTAAATTTCCACAACGAACTCTAGGGGGGGCTACTCGTTTTTTTTATTTTACAAAAGTATCTTTTATTTTAAGGGTCTTGGGTGGGTTAACTCACTGGCTATAAATGAAATAAAGGACCGATTGTGAAACCGATTTTTGAATACACGGATTACCGCGAATGGATACGTGACGCTTTTGAAGATTTCAAGAAGCGCAAGTCCGTCGTGTCGTGGCGCTATATGGCGATGAAGCTAGACGCCGATCCGGGTAACCTCCTGCGCGTTTCCCAGAGCAAGATCCATCTTTCGGTAAACCTGATCAAGCCCATGGCCGAATTTTTTGGCCTGGACGAGAAGGAAACGGCATACTGGACCGAACTTGTGCATTTTGGCAGGGCCAAAACCGACTCCGAAGCCCTGAACCATTACGAGAAAATGCAGATGCTCAAGGGCATCCCCCTGAAGCGCCTTGCCAAGAAAGAGCTCGAATTTTACAGACATTGGTACTATAACGCGATACGTTCCATCATAGGAATATGTAAATTCAAGGATGATTATGAGGGTCTAGCGGAGAGCTGTACACCGGCGATTACGGTGGAACAGGCTAAGGAGGCTGTCCAGCTTCTGCACGACCTGAATATGATTTCCACGGATAGAGACGGCTTCTGGAAAGTCAACGACACCTTCGTGAGTACGGGGGGTAACTGGCGTTCCGAGGCGGTCCGCGCCTTCCAGAAGGAAACCATCCGCCTGGCAGGGGAATCCCTTGAACGCCATGCGCCGCCGCTGAGGGATATCAGCACGGTGACCATGACCTTCAACATGGACGACATCGCACTTATTCGTGAAAAGATCAAGGAGTTCCGTTCGGAGCTTTTGAGATTGTCGCAGGAAGGAACCGGCGACAACACGGTGTTCCAGCTGAACGTTCAGTTGTTCCCGCTGGGATTCGTGAAGAAGTTACAGGAGAGAGAAAAATGAGAAAAGCATTTCTTCTTCTGCCCTGGGTCTTTTTGCTCTTGTGCTGTTCCGAAACCGAGACCGCTGGTGGCCCCGGCAGTGAAACAACCAACGGCATCGTGGCCTATGTAGACGGTGCGCCTGCGGCTTTCGCGAGCGTGGCTCTCCGCCGTATTGACCAGAAGGCCTCTCTTGCTGCGCTTGAAAACTCCGTAATCCAGCCGGACTTCTTTGCCGATTCCAATGGTCGCTTTGTCCTGGATACCGTTTCTTCTGACAACGAATTCCGCATGACCGTGGTGAGCGGCGGCTCCGCATTCTCCAGAACGTTCTCCGCCAAGGAACTTTCCAAGCTAGACACTGTTGAACTCACCGCCACTGGCTCCGTGTCGGGCGTTGTTGACCTCCCGAAGGGAAGCGAGTATGCATGGGTCGGCGTCTATGGCATGGACATGCTCGTGAAGACCGATGCCGAAGGCAAATTCGCTTTGCCGACGGTTCCCTCCGGTGATTCCCTGAAACTGTATTTTGCCGAAGAAAGCTATGACTCGGTGTACGAAAGCCACAAGGTCGTGGTCCAGCCCTACGGTGTGGAAACGGTGAACCTGAAGACGGAAGGTATTGTCGCCGTGTCGAAAGGCAAGGTCGTCCCCTTCGCTACCGTGGCTGTGCGCCCGGTTGACCAGATGGTGGAGGATTCTTCCAACCAGACGAACTCGATTATTGTTTCCGAAATCCGCGCGGATTCCAATGGCCGCTTTGTGCTGGATAGCCTGAAGAAGGGTAATTACCGCCTTACCGTGGTGGACAATGGCATCGCCTATTCCAAGGTGCTTTCTGCCAAGGAAATTGAAAAACTTGACACTGTGGAGTTGTCCGCGACGGGGTCCCTTGTTGGGCGCGTGACTCTCCGCAGCGACATGATGTACGCATACGTGGGCGTCTATGGCATGGACGTGCTCGTGAAGACCGACATGAACGGAAGCTACGTGTTCCCGTCGCTGCCGGTAGGGGATTCCGTTGAACTTTACTTTGTTACAAAGAAGATGGAAAAACTCCCTGTCGAGGTGAAGACCGTGGTCGACGAGAATACCGCCGATTTCCATGCGCCGTCCATGACGTTCGAGAATTTCGAGGATTCTTTTGACTACTGGTACACGGCCACGGATTCTCTGGGTTCGTTCATGAAGCCGAGTCCTAAGGACTCTTCTATCGAGAAGGGCGTCGAGTACGATTCCACGCGCAAGTCCAACGTGTTCCACGGACAGTACTGGCTGGGGAATTCCTCTTACGCCTGGGTGCTGGTGGGCACTAACCTGCGCGACCATGTGTGGAACCTGTCGCTGTTGGATTCCATCGTGTTCTACGCGAAGGGCGATGGACAGATTCGCGTGGCTGTCGAGAACTGGGACAAGGTCTCCGAGGAACTCAGCATGAACCTGAAGGCTGCATCTGAATGGAAGGACCTGGATACAGCGAAGTGGCAGCGCTACGTGATCGAGCCTTCCGACCTCATCATGAACGCTCTCGACAATGCCGAGGGCCTGAAACCCTGGACATACGTCAAGGGCTGGGTGAAGCAGCTCAACTTCTTTGCCCAGGGCGGCTCCAACTTCTACATTGACGACATCAAGCTATACGGCGTGCTGTTCTAGGAAATCGCGCCGTTTCCGCTTATTTTCTTATTAACGGGCGTTTTAGGGTGAATCTTTCGCTTCTGGCGCCCTTTTCGTAACACCGATAATTAAGTATCTTTGTATCGTTATGCAGAGCTTAGAAAAAGAAGCGGCTGTTGCCGTCCAGTATCTTTCCACGATTTCCAAGGAAGTCGAAGCGAAGTTTGAAGAATTTCTTCCCAGTGAAAAGGAACGTCCCTGTCGTTTGCACGAGGCCATGCGGTATTCCATGTTCGCTGGCGGCAAGCGTTTGCGTCCGGCACTTGTGCGCGCCGCGTTTGACCTGTTCGGGGGTAAGGGCGATTCCGTATGGTACGCCATGAGCGCCCTTGAGATGCTCCACACGTTCTCGCTGATTCATGACGACCTGCCCTGCATCGACAACGACGATTTCCGTCGTGGCAAGCCGACATCTCACAAGCAGTTTGGCGAGGCGACCGCTGTCATGGCGGGCGATGCCCTGTGTGTACTTGCTTTTGAACTGATGGGCAAGACAGGCAATGCGAAGGCTATCGAAGTTCTGGCACACCTGCTTGGCACTTTCGGCATGATTGGCGGCGAGATGATCGATATCGAGTGCGAGGGCCAGAAGGTTGACCTCGAAACGGTCGATTACATCCACTACCACAAGACGGCGGCCCTCATCGAGGCTTCGCTTGAGGTCGGCGCGCTTTTGGCGGGCGCCTCGGACAAGGATGTGGAAACCATCCGCCAGTACGGACGTTGCATCGGGCTTGCCTTCCAGATTGTGGACGACATCCTGGACATCGTCTCTACGACGGAAGAACTCGGCAAGGATGCCGGTTCCGACGTGGAAAGGGGTAAGGCTACTTACCCGGCCCTGATCGGCCTTGAAAAGTCCCGTGAAAGGGCGAAGGAACTCTATGAGGAGTCCATCAAGTTCCTTGACGGAATCGACCGTGACACTTCCATCTTCCGCGCTATCGCCGCATTCATCATTACCCGCGTAAAATGAAAGATTTGAAAGACATAAAGTCACCTGCGGACATCAGGCAGTGTTCCGTCGAAGAACTGCAACAGTTGGCCAAGCAGGTCCGTGAGACGATTATTAGTCAGGTCGCGAAGCATGGTGGACACCTGGCGTCTAGCCTGGGCGTTGTCGAGCTCACGCTCGCCTTGCATTACGTTTTTGACACTCCCGACGATAAGCTCATTTGGGACGTGGGCCACCAGGCCTATGTGCACAAGCTGATTACCGGCCGCTATGAGAAATTTGAAACGCTTCGCCAGAAGGGCGGCATTTCCGGGTTCCTGAAGCGCAACGAGAGCGAGTACGACTGCTTTGGCGCTGGCCACGCTTCCACGTCGATTTCTGCTGCACTCGGCTTTGCCGCTGCGCGCAACCAGCTGGGCCGCAAGAACAATGTGGTCGCCATTATCGGCGACGGCTCCATGACGGGCGGCATGGCTTACGAGGCCATCAACAACGTGGGCATCTCGAAGCACAACATGACCATCATCCTGAACGACAACAGGATGAGCATTGCCCCGAACGTCGGCGAGTTCAGCAAGTACCTGAACCGCATCATTTCGGACCCAGTCTACAACAAGATGCGTAGCGACCTGGACCGCCTGATGACCAGGCTCCCCGGTGTGCTTGGCCTGCGTTTCCGCGATCTGTTCCTGCAGGCGGAGAAGGCCGCGAAGATGGTCGTGAAGCCTGGCCGCTTCTTCGAGGACCTGGGCATCCGCTACTTCGGCCCGGTTGACGGCCACGATATCAACGAACTTATTATGCTCCTCAAGCGAGTCAAGGTGCAGCCGGGGCCGTGCCTCGTGCATATCTTGACCGAGAAGGGCCGCGGCCTCGACGCCGCCGTGAAGAACCCGACCAAGTGGCACGGTACGGGACCGTTCGATCCTGAAAGCGGGCTTCCGCTCCATCCGGGCAACATGAACCCCTCCTTGACCAGCGTGTTCGGCAAGACCTTGCTCGAACTGGCGAAGAAGGACGAGCGCATCATGGGTATCACGGCCGCCATGCCTACGGGCTGCGGCATGGATATCGTCGCGAAGGAATTGCCGGACCGTGTCGTGGACGTGGGCATTGCCGAGGAGCATGCCGTGACTTTTGCAGCGGGACTTGCCTGCGAAGGTGTCATTCCTGTCGTGGCTATTTACTCGTCGTTCATGCAGCGTGCCTACGACCAGATGATGCACGATGTGGCTTTACAGAATTTGCACGTGGTGTTCGTGCTCGACCGCGCGGGCCTTGTGGGCGCCGACGGCCCCACGCACCATGGCGCCTTCGACCTCACGTTTATGCGTTCTGTTCCTGGCCTGACTATCATGGCGCCGTCGAACGAGAACGAACTGCGCGACATGGTTGTCGCCTCTATCGGCATGCAGGGCCCGGTGGCTATCCGCTATCCGCGCGGGGTCTCCCTCGAGAAGGAACTCAAGCCTGCGACGGGCGAGTTCGACTATGCGCTGCCCAAGGTGCTTGAGCAGGGTTCCGATATCCTGCTGCTCGGTGCTGGCTTCATGACGAACGAGCTGAAGCGCACTGCCCAGGTGCTGCGCGAAAAGGGCTACAATCCCACGCTGGTGGACGCACGCATCATCAAGCCGCTGGATACGGAGTGCTACAGGAAGCTCCTGGAGTCGCACAAGGTCATCGTGACGCTCGAGGACAATACCCTCGTGGGCGGTTACGGTTCCGCCGTCGCGGAACTCCTCGCCGACTTCGGGCTTACCGACAAGAAACTGCTCCGCTTCGGGCTCCCGGACAAGTTTGTGGAACAGGGTGAAATCAAAGAACTGTACAAGATGTTGGAAATTGATGGCGAGTCTGTCGCCAAACGGATAATGGAAAAACTATGAGCGAAGAAATCAATCAGCCGAAGCGCACTTTGAAGACTGCTCTTGACCGCAAGTTCGGTGTGAGCGAAGTGCAAGACCGTGAACGTCGTGGCCGTCGTGACGACGATGCCCGTGGTGGCCGCAAGCCTTTCCGCGCCCGCGGGGAATCCGACCAGCGCGACGACCGTCGCCCCCGTGACCGCGAGGACCGCCCGTCCCGCGAAGGCCGCGAAGACCGTCCGTGGAACCGCGACCGCCGCCCGCGCCGTTTTGGCGACCGTCGTGGCGGGGATCGTCCGTTCAACCGCAGGGGCAAGGATGCCGACCGCGGCGCCGCCCCGGTCTACCGTCAGCGTCCCGAGCAGAAGGAAGCCGTCTTTGACGAGAACTTGGACGAGAAGGCTCTGGAAGCACGTTCCGCTCAGGTGGAGGCTATCGAGGATCCGGTTTCCAATCCGCCTTGGTTCAAGAAGCTCATCGCCCTCACGACCGAAAAGGGTCGCGAACGCGAAGGCCACTTCCTTGGCGAAGGTGTGCATGTCGTTGACGAGCTCGTGAGCCATCACCGCGAAATCGTTATCGCGGTCTACGTGGTCGAAGGCTTCAGCGACGAGAACCTGATTGAAAAGATTAACGAGGCCGAAGTCAACCTGCATGTGCTCACCGAAGAACAGATGAAGCGTCTGTCTTCTACCGTGACGACGCAGGGGATTATCGCCCATTGCCGTTGCGCAAGCAACAAGCCCAACTACGAACAGAGCCGCAGCGTGCTGACGCTTGTGGATGCCGTGCAGGATCCGGGCAACCTGGGAACGCTCTTCCGCACGAGCCTCGGTTTCGGTTCCAACGGTATGGTGCTTGGCCGTGGTACGGTGAACCCGTTCAACCCGAAGGTGGTGCGCGGTTCGTCGGGCACGTTCCTCCGTGTTCCGTTCGAATACGACGTGGACCTGGTCGAACAGATCAATTTCCTCCGCAGCAAGGGCTATACCATCATCGCTTCCGACTTGCACGCAAGGCAGAGCCTCGGCGACATTCCCGCTCGCAAGCTGCGCAAGATGGCGTTCCTGGTGGGTAACGAAGGTGCCGGCACGAACCAGTACCTGATTGAACTTGCCGACGAGACTGTGAAGATTCCGATGAGCAGCGATCTCGAATCCCTGAATGTCGCTGTCGCTCACGGCATCCTCTCTTACGAAGCTGCGAAGATTCAAGAGGAACTCAAGTAATGACTTGCTTCTACGACCGTCTTGAACAACGTATCGCCGCATGCGGCAACCCGGTGTGCATGGGCATGGACCCTGTGCTCAAGCTTATCCCGCTCGAGGGTACGCCGGAAGACAAGATTAAGCGTTTCTATTCCGACATCCTGGAATGCTGCGCCAAGCGCAACGTGTTCCCCGCCGTGGTGAAGCCGAACAGCGCCTACTATGAATGCGTGAGCGTCCAGGCAATGCTTGTGCTCCAGCAGCTGATTGCTGACTACAGGAGTGCGGGTATCCCGGTGATTCTCGACGCGAAGAGGGGCGACATCGGAAAGTCGAGCGCGGCCTACGCGAATGCCGCGTACGACGTTTACGGCGCCGACGCCGTGACGGTGTCTCCGTGGATGGGGACGGATTCGGTTTCCCCGTTCATTCGCGAAAATAGCGAGAACGGCGCCTACGTCTTGTTGCGTACGAGCAACAAGGGCGCGCACGACTTTCAGGACATGAATGTCCTGCGCGGTGACGACCCGCGCGATGTCGCCAGTGCCTTCTATTCTGTTGCAGACAAGATTGTGGAATGGGATGACGGCAAGGGCTACCTCGGCGCTGTCGTGGGTGCGACCCATCCTGAAGAGCTCGAACAGATTACTGCATACTGTGTTGCCAAAAAGCACGAGATTCCCTTCCTGATTCCTGGCGTGTCCATTCCTGGCGTGCCTGGCGGACAGGGCGGTGACGCGAAGACGGTGCTCAATGCCATCGCAAACGGTGGCGGCAAGCGCAAGTTCCACGTGCTGAATTCCAGCAGCGGCTTGAACTTTGCTTGGCAGCGCAACAATACACCTGCAAACTTTGCCAACGACTGCGTTGACGCATTGGAGCGCTTGGCTGACAGCTTGCGCTAAGAGGTGGGCAATCGATGCGCTACTTGGTCACGGTGATTCTTTCGGTTCTGGTTATCGCGGCGGCGTTCTATTTCGCTAAGCCGCTGCCCAATACCCAGTTTGACGAATCGTTCATGCCCAAGGCAAACTATGTGCGCTATATTGCCGCAGGGAACAATTCCACGGTGGCGGGGCTGTTCTGGATCAAGGCGCTGACCAATTTGGGTGAAAGCTACTTGACCGGGACCGAGTTTGCCTACCTCGGCCACATCGCCGACCTCTGCACGGATCTCGACAGCCTGTTCTACACGCCGTACTACGTGGTGGGCGGCATCAGTGCTATGGACTCTCCCGATACGTCGGACTTCAAGGTGTTCCGCCGTGGCATCAGGATATTCCCGGAAGATTGGAGGCTTGCGCTGTATTATGCCTTGCGGCTTGCGAATGGTCCGCATCCGGACAAGAAGGCCGCTGCCGATGTGATGCGCCCCTACTTTGACAGTCCGGACTCGACGATTCCTCCACACATCCGCACCATATACAGGACGTTCGAGCTGGATACCATGCAGACGGAGATGGCTGTCGCGACAATTATCGAAGATGCGATGCAGCCGCGCTACAAGGCGTTCCTCGAGAGCCTGAGCAACAAGATGTTCCGCATGCTGGGACTGCGCGCCTTGCCGACCATGGAAGAAAAGGACCGGGTGAAGGAAATCATCAAGGATATCCTTCAGAAGGTGGCCGATGGCAATCTGCATCCGCAGCAGGCGTTTGGCTTGTGCATGTCGATGAAGTACAAGCCGCCCGTGGAACCTCCCGCAGTCGATTCAACGGCCGCCGATAGCGCCAAGACTGTGACGTCTGCCGATTCGACGGTTTTCGATTCGTCCGCTGTTCCTGCAAGTGCTTCCAACTGATTGCATAAAGTACTGCATACAAATTAGCCGTCCGGAATTCCGGGACGGCTTAAATTTTTTACGGCAGGATTTTCTTGCGGAATTATTTTGTGCTGCGTTTTGCGTTGTTGGGCAGTCCCATCAGTTCGAATGCGTTCTTGCTGCGGAGGAAGTAGTCCTTTGCGAGTTCTGCGTTCTTCTTTTCGGCTAGCAGTCCACGGTAGTACAGGATGGTGGCTGTCATGTGCGGGCGGTTACCCTGGATAGTGCGCGACTCTGCAACCTGGTAGAGCGAGTCCGCCGAGGCCTGGTTGTTCAGGTCGGCGATGCGGGCTTCGGTCCAGGCGTAGATGCCGCTGTTCTTGTCGGCGCGCTTTCCGACCATCTTCAGTGCTTCTTGTGCTTCCTGCGTTTTGTGGATGGCGCCTTGTGCGATGGCGCATTCGGAATAGAATGTGGCCTGCACTCCGTTGGCGACTTTTTTCAGCGTGTCCGCATTCTGCTCTGCACAAAGCTTTGCCGCGTCGGCGTATTTGCCCTGCGCATTGTCCAGTGCAATTTTAACCTGGTTGTAGAGCACAGCGGTTTGGTTGTCGAGCACGCCCTTGCGTACGATAGATACCAGTGAATCCGCGAGTGCAAAGTCGAGGCTGAGCGTGCGGATGTGCGCCATCGAAAGCAGCACTCGCGCTTCGGACAAAAGGTCCGCTTCCTTGCGGCTGGCAAGGAGTGCGCGTTCGAGCTGGCTATAGCTGCGCGCGAACTTCCCGTTCTCGAGCGATTTCTGTGCACGGTACGAAAGTTCGCCGGATTCCGATGCGAACGCGGCTGCGCCGAGAGCGAGCAACATGGCGATGGCGGTTCTGCACTTTACCATAGCGTCTCCACCATGAAGGGAACGGTGTCCTTGCTCGGGATGGACCTGCGGATGAGCCATATCTTCGATATGCCGGTCATGAGGTCGTCGGCGTTTTCAAGAGTTTCTTCGGACGAGGAGATGAAGTCCGTCAAGCTGGTACTCACGTTGCCGATATTGTCGACCATGCCGTCCACACGACCGATGGTCGTATCCAGCTTGCTCAGGAGTGTGTTCACGTGGCCTGGGACTTCCTTGAGACTGTCGACCATGCCGGAAACATTGTCCACCATTCCCGAGACGTTCGTGGCGATGGTGTCCACCTTGTTGAGCAACACGGGCACATCGTTCTGCAACGTATCCATGAGCTTTGATGCCTTGTTGAGGGCGTTCATGCCTGTGTAGGTAATGTCGTCGAGGCGGGTGAGCTGGCGGTTCAGGTTGTCGTACAGCAGGCGGCTGCCAAAGAGGGCGCCCACGGTCGTTCCTGTATCCATGGCCATGCCGAGGAGCGTATCTGCTGCGTCGATGAGCTTGTTTACGCGGCCCAGGAGTTCGTTCGCCGTTTCAAGCACGGTCTCGATGTCCTGCGCCTTTCCGGGCGGGAGGTAGTCGCCGTCCTGCAATACGCGTCCCTTGCCGCGACGGACGTCGATGTTGATGACGCGCGCGGAAATCACGTTCTGGTCGCGGATGGCGAAGACTTCGGCGCTGTCGGTAATCCAGTTCTGGAATTCCTTGCGGATGGTGAACTCCATGCTCACGCCGTTTGCGATGATAGTCATGTTCGAAATCTGGCCGATGTCGACGCCGCTAATCTGCACGCGGGTGCCGGGCCTTAGGCCGAGTGCCTTGTCGAAGGTACTGTGGAGCTTGTACTCCTCGATGCCGACCATGCCAGTCGAAAAGATCTTTGCGTAGAGAACAATACCGAAAATCATGACAGCAACGGTGAAGAGCACTCCGACCAGTAGTCCGGAGATTTCCATCCAGTTGATCTGTTTGAACGGTTTGATCTGCATATTCAGGAATATATAAATTTTTACATGGAATGCTCGAGAAATTCGGGAACTTGTATTTCGGATAAAGAATTCGGGCTTGGAGCTTTTATGGAATTTTTTGATTTTCTGAACGGATCGGTTTCGCCTTGGCATACGGTGGAATGCCTGCGCCGCGAGTTTGCTTCGGCCGGATTTAGGGAACTGCGGATGTCGGACGGGGCGCCGGTGGAGCCCGGTGCTGCCTATATGTTTGTCCGGGGAGCCGCCCTGGTTGCCCTCAGGATGCCGCTACAGGTAAACGAGAAGTCCCGATTCAGGCTGGCCCTGGCGCATACGGATTTCCCGGCGCTCAAGATTTCCCCGAACCCGGATCGCACGGCGTCGGGCGCTTGTACGCTGCATGCCGAAGTGTACGGCTCTCCCATTTATTCGACATGGCTGGACCGCGATCTGGGCTATGCGGGGCTGCTTGCCTTCGAGAAGGACGGCAGTGTCCAGACGAAACTCGTGCGCGGCAATAAGCTGTTCCGCATCCCAAGCCTAGCAGTTCATTTGAACCGTGGCGTGAACCAGGACGGGACGAAGGTGGACCCGCAGGCGGATTTCAATGCCCTGTGGCAGTCTGCCACGGCGGACGGCAAGGCGTCCGCGTTCGCCGCCGCCCTGCAAGGCGAACTGGGCACGGGTGAAAGACTCCTGGATTTCGATGTGCAGCTCTTCGATGCACAACCGGCGGCCCATGGCGGTTTCAACGACGAATGGATTTATTCGGGCCGGCTCGACAACTTGGGCAGTTGCCATGCGGCGGCACAGGCGTTGATTGGCTCGGAGGCTTGTGCGAACGACTTTTGCGTGGCGTGCTTCTATAACAACGAGGAAGTCGGCAGCGAGACGCGGGAAGGTGCAGGCGGGAATTTGTTGCGCAGTGTACTGGAAACTGTATGGAACGCTGCAAATGCAGGAAAAACAGGCTTTGTTAGTTTGTCTGCAATTCTCGAAGAATCTTTTGCTCTTTCTGTAGATGCGGCGCATGCCGTGCATCCGAACCACCCCGAAAAACACGATGCTAACCATTCTCCCGTGCTGGGCGGCGGCATTGTGCTTAAGACGAATGCACAAAAGCGCTATGCGAGCGAGGCCGTTTCGGCGGCTAGGCTTCGGCTGCTCTGCGAAAAAGCGGGAGTTGCGCTCCAGACGTTTGTGATGCGCAACGATATGCCCTGCGGCTCGACGGTTGGCCCGTCCGTCTCTTCGGCTCTCGGCATTCCGACCGTGGATATCGGCGAGCCCATGCTCAGTATGCATAGCATCCGCGAAATGACGGCGGCAAGCGACCACGAAGGCATGGTGCGGCTTCTTGCTGAATTCTTTCGTTAAGTCGTTATAAACGCCTTATTGAAGTTTTATATATTTGGGCCTATGAGAAAAACTACTAATATTAGAACGTTTGTCCTTTGGGGATTTATTTGTGTCATTGCGAACTTGTTCTGCACGCTTTCGTCGGCTTACGATGGTGATCAGAGTTTTTGGCTGGGCTGGATCCAGTCTCTGATTGACAGCGGGGTGGGCGGATTCCGCGGAAACTATCCGCCGCTCTATGTTTTCTGGCTCTGGATTGTCGCGCAGGTTCATTCCATTTTTGGAATCGTCATCGCAAAGACTTTCCTTTTGAAGTTCCTCTGCCTGTGGCCGGTATATTTTGCCCACCTTTTCCTGGTGGATATTTCTTGCCGCCTTGTCGACCGGTATAACCTCCCGCATTGGCAGCAGAACCTCGTGATTGCCCTTGTCGCGCTGAACCCCGCTATTTTGCTCGGCGGTCCGATGTGGGGCCAGGTGGATCTTGTGCCGGTTGCGCTTGCGATTGGCGCCCTCTATAGCATCTATTTCCGCCGCACGACCATGTTTGCCGCGCCGTTGTATATTTTGGCGCTGCTTGCGAAATTCCAGATGATTCTTTTCTTGCCTGTATTCGGCGGTCTTTTCCTCAAGCACTGGCGCCGTTCCTGGAAGGGCCTTCCGTTTGCCGTTCTTGTCTGCGTTCTCGTATTCCTGCCGTTCTTCCTGGGCGATAACCTTGCGGGCATGCTGAGGCGCGCGTACGTTAATACGACTTCGCAGTATCCGTTTGCCACTTACAATGCGGCGAATCTCTGGATGCTTATTGCGGGCAACGTTTCGCCCGATTCGACTCCGCTTTTCGGCTTGTCCAAGAGTGGCCCGTTCTTCTGGCTTTGTCCTTCCTATGTGGGTAAGGGACTGTTTGTCCTGTTCTCTGTCTTTACGCTTGTCGCCTCTATCCGTTGCAAGTCCCTGCGCCGCGTTTTTGAACTGGCCACGTGGAACGCTACTGCTTTCTTCGTGTTCCTGCCGGGCATGCACGAACGCTACATCCTGTACGCTATTCCCGTTGCAGTAATTTGGCTCGTGCTGGACTGGAAAAAGGCTTTCATCTGGGTGTCGCTCCTGACAGCCGTCGCCTCGTGCAACGTGAGCATCCTCTGTAACGGATTCCATGGCGGCGATGCATGGACCTGGCTTTCGGTGATGTCTGTGTCGACGATGGTCTTTGCCCTGTTCTACCTGTTCTTCCCGAAGACTTTTGCGAAGGTTACCGGGCTAATCGCCTCGCTCAATATTCCGCGTTTTGTTCCGTATTGCTTCCTCGCTGTCTGCCTTCTCGTGGATTGCGTCTATCACGTCTACTCGCTTTGCCCGGTCAAGCTCAAGCATGCCGATGACGAAATCATCCTGAGCGGAGTCAAGTACGATAGCTTCCGTCAGAACTACAAGGTTCCGTTGATGAACAAGTCTGTGGAAAACGCTCCTCTCGCCGTTAGCGGCAGGCAGTACAAGTACGGGATTGGCACCCATGCCCCGTCGCGGGTAGTCTATACGTTGCCCGAGAATGCCGATTCGCTATATGCCTACGTGGGTCTTGACGATGAAGTCTTTGATAATGGTGAAGTCATCTTCCGCGTTTATGGAGATGGCAAACTCCTGTGGCAGAGCGGACCTGTGAAGGGTGATGCGGAAGAACCTGTGTTCGTTGGGGTATCGGTTCAGGGCTACAAGACTCTCCGTCTCGAGACGGATCCCCATGGCCCGGATTCCTACGACCATGCTGACTGGCTCTCTCCGGTCATCAAGCTAAAAAAATAGGGATGTTTCGTGAAGGTTCCTGTTGCTGATGTCGTACGTCTTGTTCGAAAAGTTCCGGTAGAGATTTGTCTTTTCTGGCTTTTCCTTGCCGCGGGTATTTTTGCCCGCTGCTTCATGTTTACAAGCGTTCCCGCTGACATCAACCAGGACGAGGCCCTTGCCGGCTATAATGCCTATACACTCATGACGACGGCGCGGGATTCCTTCGGGTTCCGCATGCCTGTTTACCTCCCTGCCTGGGGTTCCGGCATGAATGCGCTCGAGTCCTACTTGATGGTTCCCTTCGTTGCGCTCTTTGGCCTCAAGGTATGGGTCATTCGCCTGCCCATGCTGTTGGCTGGCATCCTCTCGCTTGTCGCCCTTTACAAGTTGGTGAAGATGTATGGCGGTACCCGCCTTGCGCTTGCCGCGATGTTCCTGCTAGCCATATCGCCCTGGCATGTTATGCTGTCGCGCTGGGCGCTGGAATCCAACCTTGCTCCCGCCTTCGTGCTGTTCGGCCTGTACTTTTTTGCCAAGGGAATCGAGCGCCCGAAATTCCTGGTGCTCTCGGCGCTGTTCTACGGGCTCTCGCTGTACGCCTACGCGACTATCTGGGCGGTTGTGCCGTTCATGATTCTTGTGCAGGTCGCCTACCTGTTCTGGATTCGCAAGCTGCGCAACTGCCGCTATACCTGGATAGCCCTTGCTGTCCTCCTGTTGCTCACGGTTCCGCTTTTGCTGTTCGTGCTGGTGAACCAGGGCCGTCTGGATGCTATCACCCTGCCGTTTTTGACCATTCCCAAGCTGCTGTATTTCCGCGATAGCGAAATATCCCTAGCGATGATTCCCGAGAATGTCGGCACCCTGTTCAGCATCCTCACGCTGCAAAGCGATGGACTGCCGTGGAACTTCAGTGAAAAGGTCGGCATTTTCTATCCCATATCCATCCCGTTCTTCTTTGCGGGACTCCTGTGGAGTATCGACGGCGCTTGGAAGGGGCTCAAGGCCCGCGTCGCGACGCTTGACTTTTTCATGCTTGTGTGGCTCGCTGCCGGCTTTGCCATCGGGATACTCATCAGCGTGAACATCAACCGCGTGAACTTGCTCTTTATCCCGATGCTTACGATGATGGCGAAGGGGCTGTATCTCGTGTTCAACTATTTGAGCCCGAAGACATTGGTAGTACCCCTTGTCGCGTATGCGTGCATGTTCGTCTCGTTCGAGAAGCATTACTTTACCGATTACCGGAACGGTATCGCCTGGTTTTTCAGCTACGGTATCGAAGGCGCCATGAATTTTGTGGAGACGGAGCTGAAGGACGCCCCCGACGTGAATGTGGAAATAAGCGTGAGCTGGCCGCGCGTCCTTTTCTTTGCGAAGCCGAAACTCGGCGATTTTCTGCAGACCGTGAGCTACACGAACTATCCTTCCGCCTTCCTGGACGTTTCCCGTTTCGGGCGCTACCACTTTTACTTTGACAAGAATCGCATAGACGGATCGTCGGTCTATCTCTTGAACAACGATTTCGAATCGCGCTATACGCTAGAAGACGCTGGCTACGAAGTCCGCGATTTCGGTTTCTACCTGGTCGGTTATCCGAAAAAATAGGCCATTGACTTGCAAACAGCTTTTCTGTTGATTTGCAGAATTGCGTTTAGTTTAATTTGATTTTGCCCGCAAGTTTGGGTATATTTGCATGTGATAGAGTCACATCAGTTTGTGGACTGTTGAAAAGGGATTCTTATGCCGTTCCTGAAAAAAAGACCTTGGATTGCTATGGCGCTGGTAGTAGCGTGTATTTGCATGTGGGGTTGTGGGCTGTTCGATGAGGATGTGACTCACGAGGTGCATGAAAAAAGACATAGTGGCCTCGTGATTGCGATTTTGGATGATTCGCTGGCGCTAGAAACAAATGGTCGTGGCTGGACTGATCACACAGAAAGTTGTGATTATTGGGAAAATTGCGATGGTGGAACTATAAACCAGGGACTCTTCCTTGTAAATTATCGTAACAAGCAGAGGCCCTTGTGGGGAGATACGATTGATGGTGTTATAACCATAATTTGGGGACTGGCCGCCGATTCGACGGTGCTGTTTTACGATAAGAAGGAAAATTTTGGATTC
>Ga0129306_1000860_pt1 | contig 41194 bp, 33 predicted proteins | sample P827metagenome_FD_94438 | JGI IMG/M metagenome (GOLD analysis project Ga0129306, IMG submission 94438) | Capybara group fecal microbial communities from Wisconsin, USA - P827 metagenome | ecosystem: Host-associated > Mammals > Digestive system > Large intestine > Fecal | place: USA: Wisconsin... | reverse complement strand
ATCGTCCCCCGCCGTCCGACGGCTGCCATTTTGGCGGCGGCCCCAAGGGGCCGCCCTACGGGCGGGGCGTCCAGAGGCCGCCCCCTACGAAGCCATATTGTAAACCGTGCGTAGGGGGCGGCGGCCCCGACGACCCATAATACATCCATAAACTAAAATTTACGGTTCTGAATGAAAATACTGATACACCGCCTGGGCTGTATTTTGTGGCACGACCTCCCGCAGCTGCTCCAGAGAGGCGGCCCGGATGGCCTTGACGCTTTTGAAATGCTTCAGCAGCTGCGTGCGGCGGACCTCCCCCACCCCAGGTATTTTGTCCAGAACAGAGGTTTTTACATGTCCCGCATGGAGCTGGCGGTGGTACTCGATGGCAAAGCGGTGCGTCTCCTCCTGGATCTGGCCAATGAGGGCAAAGACCGCCGGGATGGCCTGGATGCCGATCTCCCGGCCGTCGGGATGGACCAGCGCCCTGGTCCGGTGCCGGTCGTCCTTCACCATGCCGTAGGCCGGGATACTCAGATTCATGGATTCCAGCACCCGGGCGGCCACCTTCACATGCTCATGGCCGCCGTCGATCAGGAGCAGATCGGGTTTGTCGGAAAATTTCTCGTCTCCGTCCAGATACCGGCGGAACCGGCGGGTCAGGACCTGCTCCATGGAAGCGTAGTCGTCTGGGCCCGTCATGTCCTTCAGCTTGAACCGGCGGTAGTCCCGCTTCAGCGGTTTTCCGTCCACATAGACCACCATGGAGGCCACGATGTCGCTGGCCCCCTGGTTGGAGATATCGTAGGATTCCATGCGGCGGGGCGGCTGCTCCAGCCCCAGCATCCGGCCCAGAGCCTCCAGCAGCTTATTCTGCCGCTCCTCCCGGGTGGTGGCCCGCTCCACCTCCTCCCGGGCATTCCGGTTGGCCAGCTTGATCAGGTCCATCTTGGCCCCCCGCTGGGGAGTGACCAGCTCCACCCGGCTCCCCACCTGCTCAGACAGCATCCTTGTCAGGGGCACCTGGTCGGGCAGCTCGCAGGGCAGCAGGATCTGCTTGGGCAGACGGGTCCGGCCCACATAGTATTCCCGCATCAGGGAGGACAACACCGCTTCCTCGTCCTCCTCCACCGGGGACTCAAAGAGGTCAAAGTCCTTGGCGGCCAGTTCCCCCTCCACATAGTGGAGGACCACAAAGCAGCTCTTGGCCGTCCCCCGGAAAAAGCCGGTCACGTCGGTGTCGGCCAAAGACCCGGCGATGACCTTCTGCCGCTTGCCCAGCAGCTCGATGGCCCGCAGGCGGTCCCGGAGCTCCGCGGCCCGCTCAAAGCGCAGCTCCTCCGCTGCCTGCTCCATCTCGGCGGTCAGGTCGGACTGGACCTCCTTGAAGCGGCCTTCCAGCAGAGAGACTGCCTGGAGCATGGCTTGGTCGTGCTGCTCCTTCATCTCGTCGCTGCGGCAGTAGCCGTCGCACTTGCCCATGTGGAAGTTGAGGCAGGGCCGCTCCTTGCCGATGTCCCGGGGGAACTTCTTGTTGCAGGAGGGCAGCCGCAGGGCGGTCCGAAGGGCGTCGATGATTGCCTGGGTGTTGTGGCGGCTGGCGTAGGGGCCGAAGTACCGGGCCCCGTCCTCCGCGGCCTTGCTGGCCAAAGAGAACTTGGGGTATGGCTCGTTGGACAGGCGGATATAGGGGTAACCCTTGCTGTCCTTCAACAGGATATTATACCGGGGCTGGTGGCGCTTGATGAGAGAACACTCCAGCACCAGCGCCTCAAACTCGCTGTCGGCGATGATGACGTCGAAATGGTCGATCTGGGACACCATGGCCCGCGTCTTCTCCGTGTGGCTGGCCGAGTCCTGGAAGTACTGGGACACCCGGTTTTTCAGCGCCTTGGCCTTGCCTACGTAGATCACCGTATTTTTGGCGTCCTGCATGATATAGACCCCCGGCTTCAGGGGCAGGCTGTGTGCCTTTTCCTTCAGTTCGTCAAAGGTCACGGGACCTCTCCTTCCTCCCGGTTCCGGGGGTAACGTCAAAAAAGGCGCCGCAACGCGGCGCCTTTTGCTGGTAATCGCTTACTCGGAAAAATCAGAAGAAATCATCTTGTACAGGGCCTCGACCGCTTCCTTCTCATCAGGACCATCCGCAATCAGCTTAATAGGAGTGCCCTTTACAATCCCCAGGGACAGCACGCCCAGCAGACTCTTGGCGTTGACCTTGCGCTCTTCCTTTTCGACCCAGATGGAGCTCTTGAACTCGTTGGCCTTCTGGATGAAGAAGGTAGCGGGTCTGGCATGCAGACCGACCTGGTTGTTCACGACTGCTTCCTGACTATACATAAGCTGTACCTCCGCCTCGTCGTTTTGGTGTGACATTAGCATACCAGATTTAACCCGTCTCCGTCAATGATATTTTTCACAAATATTACCCTGGTTTTAACCAAAAATTACCGAGCGAATTTTGAATTTTTTATATTTTATTGAAAAGCCCCGGCCTTTTTCGACGCCAGTTCCATTTTTAGGGACTTTTTCGGCACAAAGGCGATAAAGCAAAGTCGCTATTTTTCTCCGGCAAAAATCGGTTTTGATGCCGGAACCTGTCACCGCAGCTCCGCCACGGTGACGCCATCCTCGCCCTCACCGTAGCGGCCGGGCCGGAAGGACTTTACATACCGGCTGCGCCTGCAGTAGTCCCGGACCGCCTTGCGGACGGCGCCGGTGCCCTTGCCGTGGATGATGGTCACCGTCTCCAGCTTACCCATCATGGCGGTATCCAGGAATCCTTCCAGTACAGCGATGGCCTCGTCCGTCATCATGCCCCGCAGGTCGATCTGGCTGGGGGCGGCGGCGGTACGCAGGGTGTGCTGGGCCTGGGTAATGATGCGCCGGGCCTCCTTCTGGGCCTTGCCGGCCCCCTCCACCACCCGGACCTCCTCCTGTTTGGCGGTGATCTTCAGGATACCGGCCTGGAGCTGGAGCACCCCGTCCTTGTTCACCGACAGGACGGTAGCCTTCGTTCCCATGGAGACCAGCTCCACCGTATCTCCGGCCACGGCAGGCCGGGTGGGCGGAGGCGCCTCCACCTCCTGGGCGGGACCGCCGATGTTCCGCTCCGCCTCGTTGAGCAGCCGCCGGGACTCCGCCCGGCTGTCGTTGACCTGCTGCCAGTCCAGCTTGTCCTGGCGCTTCTTCATGTCCTTCAGCTCGGCGATGGCCAGGTCACTGGCCGCCCGGGCCTCCTGGATGATGGCCCGGGCCTCGGCCTGGGCCTTCTCCACCACCTTGGACCGCTCCTCCTCCAGCTTTTTCCGGTACTCCCGGGCCTTGGAGGCAGACTGTTCCATCTCCAGCTTCAGCCGCTTGGCCTCGGCCCGCTCCTTCTCCATCTCCTGGCGCTGCTGGTCCAGGCGGGTCAGCACATCCTCAAAGCGGACGTTCTCCGCGTCCAGCCGGGCGGCGGCCTTGTCGATGATATACTCGGGCAGACCCAGCCGGCGGGAGATGGCGAAGGCGTTGGACTTGCCGGGAATGCCCAGCACCAACCGGTAGGTGGGGGCCAGGGTGTCCACGTTAAACTCGCAGGAGGCGTTCTCCACCCCCGGCGTGGTCATGGCGTACACCTTCAATTCCGCATAGTGGGTGGTGGCGGCTACCCGGGCTCCCAGGCCCCGGGCCGACTCGATGATGGCGGCGGCCAGGGCGGCGCCCTCCACCGGATCAGTGCCCGCCCCCAGCTCGTCGAAAAGGATCAGGGTGTCCTGGTCGGCCTCCTCCAGAATGCCCACGATGTTGGTCATATGGGAGGAGAAGGTGGACAGGGACTGGGCGATGGACTGCTCGTCGCCGATGTCGGCCAGCACCCGTTCAAAGACCCGGACGGTGGAATCGTCCTTGGCGGGGATGTGGAGGCCGCACTGGGCCATGAGGGTGATCAGACCCATGGTCTTCAGCGTCACCGTCTTGCCGCCGGTGTTGGGGCCGGTGATGACCAGGGTGTCGAACCGCTCCCCCAGCTCCAGATCGTTGGCCACCGCCTTCTTCCGGTCCAGCAGCGGATGCCGCGCTCCCCGCAGGTGCAAATACTTGTCAGACAGCCTGGGTTCCGTACATTCCAGCTTCAGAGACAGCTTGGCCCGGGCAAAAACCTCGTCCAGCCACACCAGCAGCCGGTAGTCCTCCAAAATGTCCTCCTTGTGGGCCGCGCAGTCGGCGGACATCTGGGCCAGGATGCGCTCGATTTCCTTCTTCTCCTTGGCCAGCAGTTCCCGCAGCTCGTTATTGGCCTTGACCACCCCCATAGGCTCGATGAAGAAGGTAGAGCCCGAGGAGGACACATCGTGGACCAGGCCGGGGATATCGTTTTTATGCTCCGACTTCACCGGTACCACATAGCGGTCAGAGCGGATGGTGATGATGGACTCCTGGAGGTACTTGGACTGGTTGGAGGAGATGATCTTTTGCAGGATGTCCCGGACCTTGGCCTCGGTGGCCCGCATATGGCGGCGGATGGAGGCCAGTTCGCCGCTGGCGGAGTCGGCGATCTCATCCTCCCCCAGGATGGAGCTGGTGATCGTCTCCTCCAGGAACTTATTGGGCGTCAGGGCCCGGAAGAGATGGGAGATGGCGCTTTTCTCCTCCCCCGCCCCGTATTCCCCGGCGGTGCGGGCCGCACGCAGGACGGCGGCGATATCCAGCAGCTCCCGGGTATTCAGGCTGCCCCCCATGTCCGCCCGCTGGAGGCTGGCCGCCACCGGACGGATGCCGGAAAAGCCGGGAGTTCCCCGGAGAATCAGCATTTTGACGGCGGCAGAGGTCTCCTTCTGGGCCCGCTCCACATCGTCCAGGTCGGTCATGGGCCGCAGGGCCAGACACCGCTCCCGGCCCTCGTCGGTGACGGCGCAGTCGGCAAGCCGCTCCAGCACCCGGGGCAGCTCCAGGATCTGAATGGATTTTTCAAACAATTCGCTCATGGCAAAAACTCCTATTGAGGAAATCGGTCTTAGTATGCCCCTATTGTCGCACAAAGCGCCCACTTTGGCAAGAGGCGGAGCTGGTACGTTACCTCTTACGCATTACGCGCAATACATGCATTTTGGTCGTTTTTCCCTACCAACGAAACGTCCGTTCTTGGGCGTTCTCTTCGTGCTTCTTTTCCACTGTGCCCTCACAGCCGGGCGGACAGCGGCGCGCCGTCCTCCACCCTGCCCAGCGGGCGGTATACGGTGAAATACATAGTGAGGAAACAGGCCAGACCGCCCACCAGCTGGGACACCGACTCGGCCACAAAGACGCCTGTGGTGCCCATCCAAATGGGCAGGATCACCGTCAGGGGCGCGTTGATGACGGCCTTTCGCAGCAGGGAGAAAAACACCGCCTGCTTGGACCGGCCCAGGCCCACAAAGACCGCCTGTCCCGCCGACTGGAGGGACATGGGGATGAACAGGGCGAAGTAGATCCGCAGGGCCGGGATACCCGCCGCGATGACCTCGGGCTCGTCGTTGAAGATCCGGATCAGCAGTCCGGGACAGGCCATAGCCACCGCCCAGAATATCCCGGCATAGGCTACCGTCAGCCCGCAGCTGAACCGGATGGACTCCCGGACCCGGCTGTACTTTCCCGCCCCATAGTTGTACCCGGCAACCGGCTGGGAGCCGTTGGCCAAGCCGTGAACGGGCATGAAGAACACCTCACGCAGGGAGTTGATAATGGTCATGATACCCACATACAGGTCGCCGCCGTAGCTTTGGAGGGTGGCGTTGCATACCACTTGGACCAGGCTGTTGGTCATGTTCATGCAGAAGCCGGACAGGCCAAGCGCCACGATGCGCCGCGTTCTCCGCCCGTCCAGCCGCAGACAGGACCTCCGCAGCCTCAGGATAGCCCTGCGTCCGGTGAGAAACCGCAGTACCCAGAGGGCCGAGATCCCCTGAGCCACAACGGTGGCCAGCGCCGCCCCCTTGACTCCCATGTGCAGCACAAAAATCAAGACAGGGTCCAGAATGATGTTGATGACCGCCCCGATGACAACCGTCATCATGCCGGTGGATCCAAAACCCTGGCTGCTGATGAATGGGTTCATGCCAAGACTGACCATCACAAAGAGGGTGCCGCACAGGTAGATGGTCATGTAGTCGTCGGCATAGGGAAAGGTGGCGTCACTGGCGCCGAAGAGATAGAGAATGGGCCGCTTCAGGACCATGAAGAAGGCGGTAGCTGTCAGGCCGAGGGCGATTAAGAGTGTAAAGGAGTTTCCCATGATATGCTCCGCCTCTTCCTCATCTCCCTGCCCCCGGCAGATGGAGCACAGCGGAGCGCCGCCGGTGCCGCACAGGTTGGCCAGTCCCATGATGATAGACACAATGGGGATGGTGATGCCAAGGCCGGTGAGCGCCAGGTGGCCGCTCCCGGGCAGCCGGCCCAGATAGATGCGGTCCACCACGCTGTACAGCACGTTGACCAGCTGGGCCGCCGTCATGGGCAGAGCCAGAGACAGAATATTCCCGGAAATGCTCCCTTGTGAAAAGTCATTTTTCATCTGAGCCAACATTCCCACCTCCTCACGCAAAGGATACCTGCATGATTGTAACACATCTTACGCCGGGATAACAGCTTTGTGGGCAAAGAAAAGGGACCGAACATTCTTCCGGTCCCTTTGGGGTCATCCATATTTCTCCGCCAGATACCCAATGGCCTCCACATAACCCTGAAAGCCCTTGCCCATAACGGTCTTTTCACAGGCCATACCGGCATAGGAGATCTGGCGGAACTGCTCCCGGGTGCTCACATCGGAGAGATGGACCTCCACGGCCGGCAGGCCCACCGCCTTCAGGGCGTCCAGAATGGCCACACTGGTGTGGGTGTAGGCCGCCGGGTTGATCACGATGGCATCCATGGTACCGTAGGCCGCCTGGATCCGGTCCACGATGTCCCCCTCATGGTTGGATTGATAGAGCTCTACCTGGACGTTCAGCTCCCGGCAGGTCTCCCGGATCAGCGACACCAGGGCCTGGTAGTCCTGTTTCCCATAGATATCCGGCTCCCGGATGCCCAGCATATTCAAATTCGGACCGTTGATCACCAACAGCTTCATTGCTCCAGCCTCCTTATGATCTCCGTCACAGTGTCGTCCAGACTGACGTTGTCCACCGCCCAGTCCGCCGCCTGCTGGTACAGGGGAAGGCGGCGGCGGTAAAGCTCCTCCAGGCTGTTGGCCTGGGAGATGGGCCGTCCCTCTATGGGAAGCTGGTCCAGCGGCCTGCGCAGGAAAATGACGGTGGAATTCTGCCGCATGGGGTCCAGATTCTCCGGCCGGGTGACCGCGCCGCCGCCGGTGGCGATGACCAGTCCGGACTCCCTTCCCACCCGGCACAGGATCTCATGCTCCAGGCGCCGGAAGGCCTCCTCTCCCTCCCGGGCAAAGAGCTCCGGAATGGTGCAGCCCGCCGCTTCCTCCACCAGGGCGTCGGTGTCCACCAGCTTCCGGCCCAGGCGGTTGGCCAGGGCCTGGCCCACCGTGGTCTTGCCGCAGCCCGGCATACCAATCAGCAGCAGATTGCGGGTGTCCCGCTCCATTTCCCGGGTAATGTCCGCCACCCTCCCATCGGGGATGGGGCGGCCCAGAAACAGCTCCGCCGCCGCCTTGGCCTGGGCCACCAGCATCCCAAGGCCGTTGGCCCACAGCAGCCCCCGCTTCTCCCCGTCCAGCAGGAACTGGGTCTTGGCCGGGTTGTAGATCAGGTCAAAGACCCCCTCCAGCGACGGAAACAGGGACAGGTCCACCGGGGACGTTCCCGTGTTGGGATACATGCCCACCGGGGTGGCGTTGACGATGATCCGGGCGTCGGCGTGGCGGTCCAGATTGGTGTAGTTGTCCGGGCCGCTCCGGGAGATGGCCACGCTCTCCCCCACGCCCAGGTCCTTGAGCACGGTATGCACGGTGAGGGAGGCTCCGCCGGTACCCAGCACCAGAGCCTTCTTCCCCGCCACCTCCGCTCCGGCAGAGCGGAGCAGGTAGGCAAAGCCGTCGTAGTCGGTGTTGTGGCCCAGGAGGGTCCCGTCCGGACGGCGGAGGATGGTATTCACGCTGCCGATCCGCCGGGCCTGGGGTGTCAGCTCGTCGCAGTAGGGGAGCACCGCTTTTTTATAGGGAATGGTCACATTCAGCCCGCCAAACTGCCCCGACCGGAGGAAGGGGCCCAGCTCCTCCGGCGCCAACTCGATCAGGCGGTATTCGTAGCCGGCCAGCTTGCTGTGGATGGCGGGGGAAAAGCTGTGGCCCAGCTTCTCCCCGATAAGGCCGTAATATCTCTGCTCCGCCATGGTCAGCAGATGACCTCGTTATAGGTACCCAGATACCGCAGCTGCTCGCTCTCCGCCTCCAGGTCCCGGAACAGCCGCTCCACCTCGGGCGCATAGACCGAGGCCTCGATGTCAAAGTAGAACATGAACTCGAACTCCCGGCCGGGCAGGGGGCGGCTTTCCAGCTTCTGGAGGTTGATGTTCAGAGCGTAGAACTTGGCCAGTACGTTGTACAGGGAGCCGGGCTTGTGGGGCAGGATCATCATCAGGGAGGTGCGGTCGGCCCCGGGGTAGATCTCCGGGCGCTTGGAGATGCAGATAAAGCGGGTGTAGTTGTTGTCCTGGTCCTGGACGTTCTCCTGGAGGATCTTCAGACCGTACAGTTCGGCGCAGAAGCGGGAGGACAGAGCGGCCACGTCGGTGCGTTCGGACTCGGCCACCATCTTGGAGGCCATGGCGGTGTTCTCCACGACAGTGACCTTCACACCCTTCAGGCCGGCCAGATAGTCGGCGCACTGGTTGATGGCCTGCTCATGGGAGAAGACCTCCTTGATATCCTCCAGCCGGGTGCCGTGCTTGGTCAGCAGGTTGTGGCAGATCTTCAGCCGGGCAGAGCGGACGATGGAGAAGTTGTGGCTGAGCATCAGATCGTACACCGCCTTGACAGAGCCGGCGGTACTGTTCTCGATGGGCAGGATGCCGTACTGGCACATGCCGCTCTCCACCGCTTTGAACACATGATCAAAGGTCTGGAAGTACATGATGGTGGGGGACTTGAACAGCCGGTCACAGGCGATCTGGGAATAGGCCCCCTCCACACCCTGACAGGCCACGGTGGGCCGCTGGGGGAAGAGGCTGGGCGTGGCGCTTATGGCCTCCCGGATACCGTTGTAGACCTTGGAGCCCAGGCCGATCTTGCCGTTTTGATAGGAGCGGCTGGCGGACAGGATGGTCCGGTACATGGACTGGGCATAGTCGGCAAGTTCTTCTCCCGCCTGGTCGGCGATCTTGCCCAGAAGCGCCCGCTCCCGGCCCGCATCCAGCACAGGGAGCCCCTTCTCCTTTTTATACTCCGCCACCTGACTGGCGGCCTCCATCCGTGCCTTGAACAGTTCCACCATCTGCTGGTCGATCTCATCGATCTGACCGCGAAGCTCTTCCAGATTTTTGCTCATGAGTCTTACCTCCTAGACATGATTCACTTTTTAAATTTGATCGTTCAGTCGGGCGGGACTGTCCAGCAGGACGTCCAGCAGGACCAACGCGGCGGCGGCCTCTACCACCGGCACCGCCCGGGGGACGATGCAGGGGTCGTGGCGGCCCTCCACCGACAGCTTCTCCGGCTCCAGCCGGGACAGCGACACGCTGTCCTGTTCCCGGGCAATGGAGGGAGTGGGCTTAAAGGCACAGCGGAACACCAGGGGCATCCCATTGGTGATCCCGCCCAGGATGCCGCCGGCGTGGTTGGTCATGGTCGTGATCCGGCCATCTTGCAGCTGGTAGGGGTCGTTATGCTCCGAACCCCTCATCCGCGCCGCCCCAAAGCCGGTGCCGAATTCCACGCCCTTCACCGCCGGGATTCCAAAGAGGGCGGCGGCCAGACGGCTTTCCATCCCGCCGAACATGGGGTCGCCCAGTCCGGCGGGCAGACCGGCGGCGATGCACTCCACCACGCCCCCCACGGAGTCCCGTTGTTCCCGGGCCTCCAGGATGGCCTTGCGCATCCGCTCCCCTGCTTTTTCCTCTAAAACCGGGAAAGGCGCTCTTCTCACTCTGTCAAGGACTTCTCCTTGTTCTCCCATGGGATCAAAGGGCCGGTCTGCGATCTCTGCCACGCTCAGGATGTGGGCGGCCACCTGGATGCCCCGGCGGGCCAGGATCTGCAGGGCCATCCCACCGGCCACACACAGAGGGGCTGTGAGACGGCCGGAGAAATGGCCTCCCCCCCGCACATCCTGAAACCCGCCGTACCGCACCTGGGCGGTGTAGTCGGCGTGGCCGGGCCGGGGCACGTCCTTCAGCCGGTCATAGTCCCGGGACCGGGTGTTGGTATTCTCAATGACCGCGGCCAGCGGCGCGCCGCAGGTGACGCCATCCACCAGACCGCAGAGGATCCGGGGCTTGTCCGCCTCCTTCCGGGGGGTGGCGGTGTCGCTGCGTCCGGGAGCACGGCGCTGCAGAAAGCGGTCCAGCTCCTCCAGGTCCACCTGCTCGCCGGCGGGCAGGCCGTCCACGGAAACGCCGATGGCCTCCGAGTGGGACTGGCCAAAAATGGAGACATGAAGATTTTTACCCAGATACGAGGACATCAATGTCGCCTCCCAGCATACGGTAATGCTCCCAAAAGTTGGGATAAGATTTTTTCACACAGTCGGCCCCCAGGAGGGTGACCGGCTTTTCGCACCGGGTGGCGGCGACAGCCGCCATCATGGCGATCCGGTGGTCGTTGCAGCAGTCGATGGCGGCGCCGCCCTCCAGACTCTCCAGGCCTTGGATGGTCAGACCGTCCCGCTGCTCCTCCACCCTGGCGCCCAGGGCATTGAGAGCGGCGGTGACGGTGGCCAGGCGGTCGCTCTCCTTGACCCGGAGCCGGGCGGCGTTGACGATCCGGGTGGTTCCGCTCCGCACGGCCGCCATGGCGGCCAGAGGGGGAACCAGATCGGGGCACTGGGACACGTCGATGTCCACGTCTCCGGGCTCGGCCAGCCGGGCGCTGTACGCCGCTGCCACCCGGTCCCCCTGGGTGGAGTTTTCATTCAGCCCTTCTGCCTTCACCGGGTTTCCCAGAACACGGGCCGCATACCAGAAGCCCGCCTGGGACCAGTCGGCCTCCACCGTCCGGTCAAAGGGCATATACGCAAATGGCGTAATAGAAAAGGCGTTTCGTTTTTCCCACGGCTCCGCCGCAGCCATCCCCGCTCCCATCAGCGCGTCGGCGGTCATCAGGATATAGTCCCAGCTTTCAATCTCCGTGGTTGGGATGACGGTGGAGGGCCCACCCAGCAGCGGAAGAGCAAACAGCAGCCCGGTAAAAAACTGGCTGGACACGTTGCCCGGGAGACGGAACTCCCCCGGCTCGAGCCGGCCCCGAAGGGTGAGAACGCCATCCTTCTGCTCATAGAAAATGCCCTTCTCCTCAAACATATCAAAGTAGGGCTTCTGGGGCCGCTCCATCAGCCGTCCCCGGCCGGTGAACACGCCGCCTCCGGCCACGGCCAATGCGATGGGGATCAGGAACCGAAGAGTGGAGCCGGACTCCCCGCAGTCGAAGCGGGGCAGCTCTTCTCCGGCGGTACCGTGGGGAGTCATGCCCCCGATCCCGGTGACCCGGATGTCCCCCTCCCCCAGCCGCTCCCAGGAGGCCCCCAGGACCTCCATACAGCGAAGGGTGGCCTCCACGTCCTGAGAGAACGCCACGTTTCGAATGGTGCTGGTCCCCTGGGCCAGGGCCGCGCAGATGATGAGCCGGTGGGCCTGGCTCTTGCTGGGGGGCGGCGTCACGGTCCCGCGGAGGAGCCGGGGACGGATGACCACGGCGCTCACAGTTCCATCCCCAGGTCCAGCACCTGGGCCAGCTCGCTGTAGTCGGTCTTATGGAGGATACAGTTGCCCAGGCGTTCAGGCTGGATCAGGGTGATGGCGTCGCCCCGGCGCTTCTTGTCGGCCCGGGCCGCCTCCAGCAGGTCCTCCTTCTTCATGGAACAGGTCTTGGGCAGATGGTACTTGTCCAGCAGGTTCTCCAGCACCGTCCGGCACTCCGCCGGACAGCGGCCCATCCGCACACAGGCCCGGGTTATAATACCCATGCCCATGGCCACACCCTCTCCGTGATAGATGGAATAGCCGCCGCAGCGTTCAATGGCGTGGCCGATGGTGTGGCCGAAGTTCAGCACCTGGCGCAGGGCGTTGTCCCGCTCGTCTGCGGCCACCACATCCCGCTTGATGGTGAGGCAGTGGGCGATGACCCACTCAATGTCGGCGCCGGCGGGATGGCTGGACAAAAAGTCCAGCAGCTCCTGGCTTCGGATCATGCCGTACTTGATGATCTCCGCCCAGCCCTCTGCCTTCACGGCGGGAGACAGGGTCTTCAGCGCGTCGGTATCGCACAGCACCAAATGTGGCTGGGTGAAGGTGCCCACCAGGTTTTTCCCCTCGGGCAGGTCCACGGCGGTCTTGCCTCCCACCGAGGAATCCACCATGGACAGCAGCGAGGTGGGCAGTTGGACACAGGACACCCCGCGCAGGTACAAGGCGGCGGCCAGTCCCGCCATATCCCCGGTGACGCCGCCGCCCAGGGCGAATACCGCGTCGGAACGGGTCAGCTCCTTCCGGGCCAGGAAGGTGAGCAGCTCCACCAGCGTCTGGGGATTCTTGGAGGCCTCTCCCGCCGGGAAAACGAAATGGTCCACCCGGAAGCCGGCCCGCTCCAGACTGGCCTGGACCGTCTGGCCGTAGAGAGGCCACACATTGCTGTCGGACACGATGACCGCATCCCGGCCCCGGATCAGCGGGGCGGACAACTCGCCCGCCTGAGCCAAAAGCCCGGCGCCGATCTTCACCTCATAGGTCCGTGAGGCCTTTACTGTGATAGATTTCATAGTCGAAGCACCTTCCTTTTTCCACCAGGCCGGTCAGCCGTTGCACTCCAGGGCGGCGGCCCGGACAGCCCGGACGGCCTTGGCCACGTCCTCGAACTGCTCGGGACGGAGGGACTGGGCGCCGTCGCATTTGGCGTGAGGCGGATCGTTGTGGACCTCGATGATGAGGCCGTCGGCCCCGCAGGCGGCGGCGGCCATGGCCATGGGCTTGACGTACCGGGCCACGCCGGTGGCGTGGCTGGGGTCCACGATGACGGGCAGGTGGGTCAGCTCGTGGAGGACGGGGACGGCGGACAGGTCCAGGGTATTCCGGGTGGCCGTCTCAAAGGTGCGGACGCCCCGCTCGCAGAGGATAATGTTCTCGTTGCCGCCGGACATGACATACTCGGCGCTCATCAGCAGCTCCTTGATGGTGTTGGCCAGGCCCCGCTTGATGAGAATGGGCTTGTTGGTGCGGCCCAGCTCCTTCAACAGTTCGAAATTCTGCATGTTCCGCGCGCCCACCTGGATCACATCCACATCCTCGAACAGGGGCAGATGGTTGGCGTTCATGATCTCGGTGACAATGGGCAGGCCGGTCTCCCGCTTGGCCTCCAGCAGCAGCTCAATGCCGTCGGCCTTCAGACCCTGGAAGTCATAGGGGGAGGTGCGGGGCTTGAAGGCGCCGCCCCGGAGCATGGTGGCTCCGGCGGCCTTGACGCTCTTGGCCACGGAGATGATCTGCTCCTCGCTCTCCACCGAACAGGGACCCGCAATGAGGGCGAAGTTTCCGTGCCCCACCTTCAGCTTCTGCTCGCCCACCTCGATCACGGAATCCAGGGGATGGAATTTCCGGTTGGCGCTCTTGTAAGGCTCGGACACATGCTTGACGCCCTGGACGATATCCAGTCCGGTGATCAGATCGTCGTCCAGCTTGGTGGTGTCGCCGATGACGCCGATGATGGTGGTGTAATCTCCGTTGGAGACATGGGTACGCAGGTTCTGCGACTCGATCCAGTGGATCAGATCCTGGACACGCTCTTCTTTGGCATCTTGCTTGACAATGATAATCATTTTCATCGTTCCTTTCTCACTCCGCTGTCTTCCCAAACCCAACAAAAAAGCCTGCGGTGAAGTGTTTTTCACCGCAGGCTTTGAAATGATCCCTTTTTCCTTATGCAAAGGTGGTCACGCCATGATTTGCAGCAAAAAGCACTTTTACCTTGTCAGCACTAAAGCTAAAAAAGTAAAAGTAGCAATAAAAGAAAGCCGCAAACAGGTTCTTCATCGGTATGGGACTCCTTCGCGCTTCAAAAATTCTAGGGAAATCATAGCACCACATTTTTTTCATGTCAACTACTTTTTTCATGAATTTATTTCGGATGGGACGGTAATTTCTTGCCGCTTTCCGTTCCCGTTCCACCGGGGCCAGTCCGGGATACCGACGGGCTTCGGACCAAAAACCGCCCCCCGTTCCAAAGGAACGGGGGGACGGACACGAGGATCAGATGGTATTCAGGAACCGCAGGAAAGCCTTTTTGCCCTCTGCGTTCCGCTTGTAGACGCCGGCGTGCTCCAGCACCTTGGCAAAGACCAGGCCGGTCTCCTTCTGGACGACGTCCAGAGCGTTGTCCCGGGTAATGTCATACTTGCTCCGGAAGGCCTCCGCCCAATCGGCATGCTTTTCCGTCAGCTCACTGGCCCGCAGATCGGCCCCGGTGACCAAAGCGTCGGCCACAGCGGCCAGTTCCTCCTTCAGCCGGGCCGGGAGGACGGCCAGCCCCATGACCTCGATGAGTCCGATGTTCTCCTTCTTGATGTGGTGGAGCTCAGCATGGGGGTGGTACAGGCCAAGGGGGTGCTCCTCGGTGGTCAGGTTGTTCCGCAGGACCAGATCCAGTTCAAACTTTCCGTCCCGCATCCGGGCAATGGGGGTGATGGTGTTGTGGGGGGTACCGTCGGTCTCGGCATAGACGACGGCCTCCTCGTCGGTACAGCCCCGCCAGGCGGTGAGAATACGGTCGGCCAGCTCCACCAGCTGGTCCGGGTCCGCCCCGGCGATACGCACCACCGACATGGGCCATTTGACGATGCCGGCCTCCACGTCCTCGAAGCCCCGGAAGGTGAAGGGGGTCTCGATGGGGGCCCGCTCCATGGCAAAGGTGTAGCGTCCGCCCTGGAAGTGGTCGTGGGCCAAGATAGAGCCGCCCACGATGGGCAGGTCGGCATTGGAGCCCACAAAGTAGTGGGGGAACTGGCGCACAAAGTCCAGCAGCTTGCCGAAGCAGGCCCGGTCGATCTTCATGGGGGTATGGACGCTGTTCAGGCAGATGCAGTGCTCGTTGTAATACACATAAGGGGAGTACTGCAAAAACCAGGGGGAGCCGTTGATGGTGATGGGGACGACCCGGTGGTTCTGCCGGGCAGGGTGGTTCACCCGGCCGGCGTAGCCCTCATTCTCGGCGCACAGCTGGCACCGGGGATAATTGGAGGCGGGCAGGTTCCGGGCGGCGGCAATGGCCTTGGGGTCCTTCTCCGGCTTGGACAGGTTGATGGTGATATCCAGCTCCCCGTACTCCGTCTCCGTCTTCCACTGCATATCCTTGGCGATCCGGTCCCGGCGGATATAGTTGGTGTCCTGGCTGAACTGGTAGTACCAGTCGGTGGCCTTTTGGGGGTCCTCCCGGTACAGGGTCTGGAACTTTTCAATGACCTGGGCGGGACGGGGGGTCAGGCGGCCCATGAGCTCGGTGTCGAACAGGTCCCGGTAGACCACGGAATCCTCGGCCAGCACGCCCCGGGCGTGGGCGTCGTCCAGCAGCTCCTCCAGAACGGGAGCCAGTTCAATGTCCCCCCAGTCCTGGCCGGGGTCGGTATAGCCGTCCAGCTTCAGTACGTCCAGAATGGTATTGACGGCCCAGGCATACTCGCTTTCCTGGATCAGGCCGGTCCGCAGAGCATAGGCGGCCAGCTTGGAAATGGCAGCGTCGATCATAGTAATTCACCTCATGAGATGGGCCGTTGGCCCGGATCATTCCGGGACTTGTCTGATGACCGGTCCCGGGCGCAGGGATGGGCGCCGATGTCAGGGGATGACCACACAGCCGCCCTGGGGACGGATGTGGAGGATGTGGCACTTGCCGGGGCCCAGCAGAGCCTCCATGCCCGCCTTGAAGGCGGTCAGCTTCTCGTTGGGAACAAAGGCCTGGATGGTGCCGGCGAAGCCGCCGCCGTGGACCCGGATGGCTCCGGTGCCGTCCAGCAGCTCCCGTCCCACCGCCAAGGCCATGGGAATGGCCTGCTGCCGGGGATCTGCAACGGACCAGACGTTCTGCAGATGGAGGGCGGAGGAGAGCCCGGAGGCGTTGACCAGGGCCAGGAACCTGTCAAAGTCTCCCGCCTCCAGCGCCTGGGACTCCTGGACCGCCCGGCGGTCGTCGTCGTAGTAGTGGATGGCCCGGAGGACCGCCCGGTCGCCGCACCGCACCCGCAGCGAGGGAAGGTTGGCCCGGAATTCCTCCTCCGGCACGTCACGCAGGTGCGTCTTTCCAAGGTGGGCGGCCACCGCCCCCATTTCCCGGGGAATGTCGGCGTAGTCGTCGGTAAGGTCGGCGTGGCAGGAGCCGGTGTCCACGATGCACAGGGCATGGCCGGCTGCGGAGAAATCAAAGTTAACCTTCTTCACCACCGGAGCAGCGGGGTCGGCAAAGTCGATGGCCACGGCCCCGCCCACGGAGGAGCCCATCTGATCCATCAGGCCGCAGGGCTTGCCGAAAAAGACGTTCTCGGCGTACTGGCCGATCTTGGCGATTTGAACAGGGTCCAGCGCTCCCCCGCAGCAGAACCGGTTCAGAATGTTGCCCACCAACACCTCGTAGGCGGCAGAGGAGGACAGGCCGGAGCCAGACAGGACGGTGGAGGTCATATAGGCGTCAAAGCCGGTCACAGGGTAACCCAGCTCCTGGACTTTGGCAGCCACTCCGCGCACCAGGGCGGCGGAGGTGTTGACCTCTCCCTCCTGAGGGAAGAGGCGGTCCAGGTCAACCTTGAGCGCGGGATAGCCCTCGGAGAAGATACGGATCACCCGCAGGCCATTGGCCGCCGCGCAGGCCAGCATGTCCAGATCTACGCTGCCGCACAGCACATGGCCATGCTGGTGGTCGGTATGGTTGCCGCCGATCTCAGTGCGGCCGGGGCCGCTGAACAGGGCAACTTGAACGTTGTCATCGGGAGCAAAACAGGTCTGAAAGCGCTCCACAACATGGATCGCCCGTTCCCGGGCACTGTCCAGGCTGCTCTGAGCGCCGTCCAGGGCATACAGTCCGGCCAGGGTCCGGTCATGTTCTCCGGCCCGCAGGGCCTGTAACAGCATTTCACAGGAGCTCATATCGCGTCACCTCATGTATGTTTCTTGTGGTCAAGTATATTTAATTTTTAGTAAAAATTCAATCCCAATTTTCAGGAACGGAAAACTTTGTCGCAGTGCATAGAATCCGCCCATCCGTTCTGTCCATTTTTACCCCTCATGCACCGGCCCGCTGCTCTTCCGGACCGCCAGGGAGGGCGGCACCACCACCTTCAAGGGCAGCGTCCGCACCGGCTCTCTGCCCGGAAGGGCGGCCCGCTCCGCCAGCAGCCGCAGCGCGGTCCGTGCCATCTCCTCCACATGAGTGGACACGGAGGTCAGCGGAGGGTCCACCAGTGCGGACCGGGGCGTATCATTGAAGGAGACCACCGACAGGTCCCCGGGCACCGACAGCCCCCCTTCGCTGAGAGCCCGGAGGACGCCGATGGCGCTCTCCTCATTGGCACAGAGAAAGGCGGTGGGCCGGGGCGCGCCCGAGGCCAGGAACCCTGTCACTGCCCGGGCGGCGGCCTCAGTCTCCATGGGGCAGTCCAGCATCAGCGCCCGGTCCAGTAGTCCCCGTTCCGCCATGAGCCGCAGGAAAAACTGGCGGCGCACCTCGGGCGCCCGCTGCCGCCGGTCATCCAGCTTATAAGCCGGCCCCACAAAGCCGATCCGCCGGTGACCCAGTGCTGTCAGATGCTCCAGCGCCAGAGAGATACCCAGCTCATAGCCCAGGACCACGGAGTCAAAGCGGCTCTCGAAGGGAGAGGAATCCAGAAAGACCACGTTTCCGCTCAGTCCTGCCAGAGACTCCACCTGACCGGGCGTGAACAGGCCGATGGCCACGATGCCGTCCAGACGCTCTCCCTCAGGCGCAAAAAAGCCTTCGCCGCGGCTCTCCAGGGGCAGACAGGTATACTTCCGGTCCAGACAACCCTGGCGGACAAAACCGCTGAGATACAGATAATAGGGGTCCTCCAACTGCTGGGCCGGGGTGAGCATCTCCGCCACCCCTACCCGGAGCAGCCCCTTGGGCGTCCGCCCCCTGCGGCTGCGGGTCGCCGAATAGTTCAGCCGCCCCGCCTCCTCCAGCACCTTCCGCCGGGCCTCCGGCGTCACCGAGAGGGAGGGGTCCCCGTTGAGGATCCGGGAAATGGTGGCCGGGGAATAGCCGGTGCGGTCAGCCAGCTCCTTCAAAGTCGCCATGGTGTTGCCTCCGTAATTATTACTAAATATGAACGGTACAATATATGCCAGCTACCCTTTTGTCAAGGGACGCGGAAGCTTCTCCATCGCTTTTTCATGCTCGCGCCGCAAACCGCGCCGCGAAAATGGTCTGGCATGTCCTGCCTCAGCGCTTCCGAACATCCTCCCAGTTTTCCAGCGTTACCCGCTGGTAGGGCAGCCAGATATAGTGGTCCTCCACGATGTCCATGGTATCCGCCGGGTCCCGGCCCGCGGTCAGCTCCAGCACCAGATCCAGCATGGCCCGGGCGATGCCCTGGGCGTCGTTGAGAACGGTGCCTGACAGCTCCCCGGTCTTCACCGCCTCCAGCGCCGGGGCCGTCGCGTCCACACCCACCACCATGGGAAGCTCCAGCCCCGCCTCGTGGAACGCGTCGATGGCCCCCAGAGCCATATCGTCGTTATTGGCAAAAACCACTTCGATCTGACCGGCAAATTCCGTCAGCCACTGGGCCGTTTTGGCGGCCGCCTGGCCCCGGTTCCAGTTGGCGGTGTCGCTGGCCAGCTTCTCCACTTCCACTCCGGCGTCTGTCAGTGCCTTGACAGAATACTCCGTGCGCAGCAGGGTGTCCTGATGCCCCGGTTCACCTTCCAACATCACATACTGGAGCACACCGTCTCCGTTTCGGTCCAGCTTCTCCTGGTCCTCTGTCCAGGCGTCCAGAACGATCTGTCCCTGGATGGTCCCTCCCTCCTGGGCGCTGGCTCCCACATAGTAGATCCGCTCCCAGCGCTGAATGTCCTCTGCCACCGGCTGCCGGTTGAAGAAGATCAAGGGCACCCCCGCCTCTTCCGCCTTGTCCACGATGACGGCTGCCGCCGTCCGGTCCACGACGTTGACGCAAAGTACGTCGCAGCCCTTGGCCAGAAAACGGTCTACCTGCTCCAGCTGGGTGGTCTGGTTGCTCCGGCCATCCGCGGTGAACAGGTTGATCTTCAGGTCTTTTTCACTCTCCGCCTCCTGGACCATCCGTTCCAGGTCCTGGACAATGGTGGAAATAAAGGTGTCGTCCTGCGTGTAGAGGGCCACACCCACCCGGAGGGCGCTGTTTTTTCTGTCCTCTCCGGCGCGGCAGCCCGTCAAAGCCGCCAGCAGCAGGACTGCCAGCAGCAATGAGGCGGCTCTGCCCTTAAGGCGCCACCGGGAACAGCAGTTTTTGATTGTCCGGATCATAGATATCCTCCCCCCGCACCACAGAAAATGGCAGCGGTTCCATTTCAACGCGCTCCTTCCGTGCCGTGCGGACGGCGCTCTCCACCGCGAGATAGCCGGCGGCATAATCGCTCCAGGCCGCTGCGGCGGTCACGGTTCCACGCTCCAGCCAGGCCGCCACGTCGGTGGTCACGCTCACCCCGTACAGGGGCTGCTTCAAGTCCTGTTCCTCCTTGGCCCGGGCGGCTCCCTGGGTGGCCGCAGGCTCAAAGGCCATGATCCAGCCCGTTTCGGACTCCCGGACCAAGCCGTCCAACACCGCCATCATGCCCTCCGCCCGCGCTTGCCGGCACTGGACAGGTACACCGGCCTGCTCCAAGACCTCCTTGGCCGCATCCAGCCGGGCCAGCACGCCCTCGCTCTCCGGGGCTGTGTTCAGCAGCAGCACCGCGCCGCCTGTCCAGTCCTCCAGCAGCGCCCGGGCCAGCGCCTGCCCCAGGGCCCGGTTGTCCGGGGCCACGGTCAGCGCCGTCCCTTCAACTTGGGACTCCAGGCAGATCACCGGACACTGTCCGGTCAGGTCCCGCAGGTTTTGGGACAGCTCCTCCGGGGCGGCGGGGACCACCACCAGTGCGTCCGCGCCTCTCTCACACTCCCGGCGCAGCAGGTCCATCTGCTCCTGGCTGTCATTGGAGGTAGTCAGCACCAAAAAGCGCAATTCGGCCAGCAGCTCCCCCGCCGCCTGCTCCATGCCCAGACGGGCGTTGCTCCACAGGGAGCTGTCCGACTCCCGTACCACCACAGACAGCTCCAGAGGTGGGTCCGCAGCCTGACGGTCGGACAGCTGCGGCAGGATCAGGGTCAGGATCACCGCACCACCCAGAGCGACCAGGATGGCCAGTTGGATCCATGCGTTCCTACTCGTGTGTTTCATCCCATGACCTCCCTCTCGTAGAGGGCCAGCCCCGTCTCGTCCAGGGCGGGCAGGCGGATCTGGACTGTGGTCCCCTCGTCCGGCTCGCTGAGGATGGTCAAGCCGTACTGGGCGCCGAAGGTCAGCTGGATCCGCCGGTGGACGTTACGGACTCCGATACCGGAGCCGGTGGTCCGGACGTCAGGCCGGTCCTCATCCAGCAGGGAGGCCGCCACCTCGGGCCGCATCCCCATGCCGTTGTCCGCCACTTCAATGAGCAGCGTCTCCCCCTCCCGCCTGGCGGTGACGGTGATGAGGCCATCGTCCTCCGCCGCGGCCATGCCGTGGTAGATGGCGTTTTCCAGGATGGGCTGCACGATCAGTTTCAAGGTGTACAGCCCCTCTGTCCCCGGCTCAGCGGAGATCTGGGTGGTAAACTTGTTCTTGAAGCGGATCTGCTGGATGGTCATATAGTGGCGGGCGTGCTCCAGCTCGTCGGCCAGGGGGATGATGCGCTTGCCCCGGCTCAGAGAGATCCGGAACAGCCGGGCCAGAGAGGTGACCATTTGGATGGCCTCGTCATACCGCCCCGCCTCGGTCATCCAGATCACCGAATCCAGGGTGTTGTAGAGGAAATGGGGATTGATCTGGGACTGGAGGACCTCCAGCTCCGAGCGGCGCTTCTGCCCCTCCTGCTGGATGATGTCGTCCATCAGATGGTGCAGGGTGGAGACCATGGAGCGGATGGAGTGGCCCAGGCGCTGGATCTCATAGCAGCCCCCCTCCTCGATCTCCACGTTCTCCGTCCCCGCCTCCAGCTCCTTGACCGCCTGCTCCAGCCGGCGGATGGGATCGGAGATGTGGGCTGAGATCCGGAAGTTGAGAAAGGCCATCAGAAATACGGAAAACAGCAGCAGTGCCAAGCCAAACAGGAAGGTCTGCCGGGAGGTGGCCCCCAGCTCCTCGGCAGGCACCACGCCCACCAGCTTCCATCCGGTATAGCCCACCGTCTTCACCGTGACCTGGCGCATCTGCCCCTGAAACTTCTCCCGGCACGTCCCGTCCCGGTAGCCCGCGGCCTGCAGGTTGTTCTCCTCCAGCAGTCCGGCATAGATCAGCTGCTGACGGGGGTGGTAGATCAGCTCCCCGCCGCTGTCGATCAAATAGAGATAACCCCCATTGGCCAGTTCCACTCCTTGGCATACCTGCTCGATCCCGGAAAAGCTCATATCCACCAGGAGCACTCCACTCTCCGTGACGCCGTCCCGGGTGAGCTGGACATAGCGGCTGAGGGAGACCACCCAGCGGTAGCGGTAATCCGGGTCGTCAAAGATGTTTTGAATATGGGGCGTGGAAAAGTGGAGATTTTCCATCTTCGCCATGGCCGACTGGAACCAGCCGCTGGTCTGGGGCGCGGCGGAGGTCTTCAGCCCGGCCAGAGGCACCGCGGATACCGAGCCGCCCTGTTTGTCAAACACGGCGATGGACACAAGGGAATCCCGGTTCTCCTCATAGAGCAGTTCCATTCCGTCGATAAAGGTTCCCTCCGCCAGATCGGTATTCTTGATGACCCGGTAGTACATGGTATCGGAGATCCGCATCATGCGGTGAAGATAGCGCTCCAGGTTCAGGTTCACCTGGGCCAGAACACGCTGGCTGTTGTCCTCCGCCAAAGTTTCCGCCGTGGTGTAAAAGCGCAGATAGAGACTCAGTCCCATGAACACCATCCCCACCACCGCCACGGCAGTAAAGGAGAGGGAGATCACCATTTGAATGCTCATCTTCCGGTAGCGGTCCGCCACTTTGCCCACGAACCCTTTAAAAAAAGCCCGCATTCCCGTCCCTCCCTTCCGAAGATCGTTTCTCCGCCCTCCTTTCGGAAAGGCAGAAAACGGCTATAGCCGTCTCCAGGGCCCTTACTGCCCCTTCCCCGCCCGGAACTTGGACGGGGTCATGCCAAAGTGGCGTTTGAACACATAACTGAAGTAATTGGGATCGGTATATCCCGTCTTTTCCGCGATCAGGTAGGTCTTTTCCCCGGTGCTCTGGAGCAAGTGGGCCGCCTGACTCATCCGCACCTCGGTCACATAGGCGGTAAAACTCATCCCCGTCTCCCGCTTGAACAGGGTGGAGAAATAGGTAGGCGAAAGGTGGAGATGGGAACAGAGGGCTTCCACACTCAGCTCGCTGTTCCGATAATTCTCGTTGATATAGCTCTTGGCCTCCTCCACCGTTTTCCAGGCGGAATCCGTCCGCTGGCGGCCCAGCACGTCCCGCAGCTTCAGACAGCCGCTGACCAGCCACTGCTCCAGTTCCTCCAGAGATCCGAAGTCAGTGATGGACACCGCGCCGGTAAAGCCGGCGCCGAACACCTCCGTCAGCTCCGCCCCGCTGGAACGGGCCAGCTTGATGAGGCAGGTCACCATCTCCAGAAAAAACAGGTGGCACTGGGACAGTGACAGGCGCGCCTCCCGGACCCGGGCCATCAGACTCCGGACCACCTGCTTCACCTGCTCTTCACTGCCCAGCTTCACCGCCGTGGCCAGAGCCCGCTGGTCCTCCTCCTCAAAGGAGAGGCGGGCGGTGCAGTCTGGCTCCAGGTCGCCGATGTAGATGACCCGGTCTCCTCCCATGAGCACCCGGTAATCCAGGGCAGAGCGCGCCCCCTCCACCGAGGCGTGCAGGCCCTCCGGCCCGTCGCAGGGCAGACCGATCCCCACTGTCAGCGTCATCCCCAGATAGCTGTGTGACAGGGCGCACAGGCGCTCCAGCTCCTCCAGCAGGGGGTAGATCCGGTCCCGCCCCGGCAGGTGGGCCAGCAGTGCGACAGAGTCGTTGTACAGGATCACCCGCAGGCTGCAGTCCTTCCATTCGAAGTTTTCTTGGAAGAAAGCCCGGACCGACAGCAGCAGCAGTTCGTCCCGCTCCGCCTCCTCGTCCCCTCTGGGGGCGTCCACCAGGACCAGGGCCGCCACCCAGATCCCCTGGGGCAATCCTATCTCATACCGGGCCGCCCGGTCCTGGACCTGGTCCGGCCGGATCCGTCCGTCCAGCAGCCGGGTATAAAACATCTCCCGCAGGATGGGAAGGCTCTCCTCATACCGGCGCCGGAGGGTCTCCATATCCCGGCGCTCCAGCCGCTGCTGGTCCAACTGGGCCTTCAGCCTGTTCAGCACCTCATTGAGCTCCGGTGCGTTAATGGGCTTCAGGATATACTCAAAGACATTCATGCCGATGGCCTGCCGGGCATACTCAAAGTCGTCAAAGCCAGAAAAGACCACCAGCTTGGCCGCGGGGATGGCCTGCTTCAGCCGCCGACACAGCTCCAGACCGTCCATAAAGGGCATCTTGATGTCGGTCAGCACCACGTCGGGTCTGAGCTGTTCCGCCAATTCCAGGGCCTCCGCCCCGTTCTCCGCCTCCCCTACCAGGACAAAGCCCAGGCCGGCCCAGTCGATCTTTCGGCTGATGCCCACACGGATCTCTTCCTCGTCATCGGCCAGCAGCACGCGGTAAGGCTCCAATGCCATCTCCTCCTTCCCAAGTCAGGATCAGTATAACACAGTCTTCACAAATTGAAAACAGGGCGTCCGCCCGCCTCCCGGCGGACGGACGCCCCAAAATACCATTTGCGTTCGTGGGTCCCTGTTTACTTTTTGACCAGATACTTCCGCATATCAAGAGCGCAGGCAAAGAGAATGATGCCGCCCTTAATGAGGTACTGCAGGTTCTGGTCCATGCCCACCAGAGGCAGAGCCACAAAGATCAGGCGGAGCATCAGCACGCCGATGACGATACCGCTGATCTTACCAATGCCGCCTACGAAGGACACGCCGCCGATGACGCAGGCGGCGATGGCGTCCAGCTCGTAGTTGACGCCGGTGTTGGCGGTGTTGGAGGCGATACGGGCGGACTCCACGAAGCCGGCCCAGCCATACATGGCGCCGGCCAGGGCAAAGACCATGATGGTGGTCTTGAGCACATTGACGCCGGAGACCCGGGCGGCCTCCTCGTTGGCGCCCAGGGCGAACATGTTCTTGCCGAAGGTGGTCTTATTCCAGATGAACCACATCAGAGCGGTGAGAAGCAGGGCGTAAATGACGTAGTTGGGAATGTTGGGACCGCCCAGCTTCTGGATAATGGAGCCGGCTACGAAATCACGGTAGCCCTGGTCCAAGGAGGAGATGGCCATGCCCTTGTTGTTGCCCTGCTGGACATAGAGCAGCAGAGTGGTATACAGAATGAGCTGAGTAGCCAGGGTGACGATGAAGGGGTGGAGCTTGAACTTGGCCACGAAGAAGCCATTGAAGCAGCCGATGAGAGCGCCCAGACCCACGGAAATCAGGATGACCACGGGGATGGGCAGGGTGCCGATATTGGGCCACATCTTATTGGCGGCATCGCTGGCCTGGAGCAGAGAGGCGGAGACGCAGGCGGTGATGCCCACGGCGCGGCCGGCGCTCAGGTCGGTACCGGTGAGGACGATACAGCCGCCGATACCCAGAGCCACGGGCAGGTAGGCCGCCGTCAGGGACAGCAGGTTCACCAGGGACCGGGGGCTCAGGAAGGAAGGCTGGGTGACGGCCACATAGGCGGCCACCAGCAGCATGATGATGATCAGCGCGTTGTTCAGCAGGACGTTGCCCACCTGCTTGGCGTCCAGTCTTTTGGACTTGGCGGCAAGGGCCTTGGATTCATTACTCATGGAAGTTCCTCCTCTTTACACATACTTGGCCGCCAGGGTGAGGATCTCCTCCTGGCTGGTATTTTTGGCGTCTACCTCGCCGGCCAGCTGGCCGCCGGACATGACCAGAATCCGGTCACACACACCCAGCAGCTCGGGCATTTCGGAGGAGACCATGATCACGCCCTTGCCCTCCTTGGCCAGGTCGTTGATGAGCTGATAGATCTCGTACTTGGCGCCCACGTCGATGCCGCGGGTAGGCTCGTCCAGCAGCAGGACCTCCGGCTTGGTGAGCAGCCAGCGGCCGATGATGACCTTCTGCTGGTTGCCGCCGGATAGGGAGCGGATCTGGGTCTTCTGGCTGGGGGTCTTGATGTGCATGGCCTGGATCGCCCAGTCGGTGTCCTCTTTCATCTTCTTATCGTTGAGGCAAATGCCGCCCATCAGGTAATTTTCCAGGTTGGAGATCACCGTGTTCTCCCGGATGTCCCGGATGCCGAAGATGCCGGTGGCCCGGCGCTCCTCCGTCAGAAGTGCGAAGCCGTTCTTGATGGACTCCTGGGGGGTGCGGTTCTGGATCTCTCTCCCGTGGAGGGTGATGGTGCCGCCGCCCCGGGTCATGACGCCGAACAGATTCTCCAGCACCTCAGTACGGCCGGAGCCGTCCAGTCCCGCGATGCCCAGTACCTCGCCCTTGCGCAGCTGGAAGGTGACTTCCTTCAGGCGGGTGTACTTGCCGTTCATGTGCTGGACGTCCAGGATGACGTCTCCGGGCTCGTTGGTCTTCTCCGGGAAGCGGTTGGTCAGTTCCCGGCCCACCATCAGCTTGATGATCTCCTCCATGGTCAGATCCTTGGCCGCCTTGGTGGCCACCCACTGGCCGTCCCGCATGATGGTCACGTCGTCACTGATCCGGAGGATCTCCTCCATTTTATGGGATATGTAGATGATACCGCAGCCTTTGGCCTTCAGCATATTGATGATGCGGAACAGGTGCTCCACCTCCGCCTCGGTAAGGGAGGAGGTGGGCTCGTCAAAGACCACGATCTTGGCGTCGTAGCTGACGGCCTTGGCGATCTCCACCATCTGCCGCTGGGAGACGGGCAAGGTGGACATGATGGCCTTGGGGTTGACATTGACCTCCAGAGTGTCGAAGATCTCCCTGGTCTTCTGATCCATGATCCGCTCGCTGACCATAAAGCCGCCCACCTTGGGGTAGCGGCCCAGCCACAGGTTGTCCTTGACCGTGCGGGTCAGGGCCTGGTTCAGCTCCTGGTGCACCATGGCCACACCGTTTTCCAGGGCCTCCTTGGAGCTTTTGAAATTGATCTCTTTGCCGTCCAGCGTGATGGTGCCGCCATCCTTGTTATAGATGCCGAAGAGGCACTTCATCAAAGTGGACTTGCCCGCGCCGTTTTCTCCCATCAGGGCGTGGACGGTGCCGGCCCGGACGGTGAGGTTCACGTTGTCCAGGGCCTTCACTCCGGGGAATTCCTTGCTGATACCGCGCATTTCCAGCAGAGCCGGCTGTTCCATATACTTCCTCCTCTCGCTTGGTGAAACCACCGCTTTCATACTGCCCGGCGGGCAAAACAAAAGCGGAGGTTTCACACAGGGACAAGCGGGGCTGCCATAAGGGCAGCCCCGCTTGACTGTTGTTTCGTATGTCAGGGGGCCTTTTCAGCTTTGTCTGTCAGGCTTAGTCCTGAGTGTTGGCGTCATACATGGCGTAAGGCACACGGATCTTGGCCACGTCGGCGTCCACGGTGAAGCTGTCGGTGTTGGCCATCAGCTCAGCGCCGTCCTTCACGTTCTGGACCAGAGTCATGATGGTGGTAGCCATACCCACGGCGTCCTGCTTGATGGAACCGGTCATGTTGCCGGCCTTGATCAGAGCCTTGGCGGAGTCAGTGGCGTCCACGCCGAAGACGGGGATGATGGTGGTGCCTTCCCCGTTGTTGTAGCCCACGTTCTGGAGCGCGGAGATGGCGCCCTCGGCCATACCGTCGTTGTTGCAGATAATCACCTCGACCATGTTGCCGTTATCCTCGTTGTAGGAACCCAGCAGGGAGACCATGTAGTCGTTGGCGGCCTGAGCGGACCACTTGCCGGCGGTATCCACCAGGTACTTGGTGGAGGCGGAGGCGTCGTAGTAAGACAGAGCGGGCTTGCCGGCGGCAGTCAGGATGGCATCGGCGTCCTCAACGCCAAACTGGGTGCGGGCCTCGGCCTCGGCGTTGCCCTCCTGGCCCTTGAACATGACGTAGGAGATGGTGCCGTCGCCGTTCAGGTCCACGGTGTCATAGTTCTCCAGCAGGTAGTTGCCGATCATCTCGCCCTGCATATGGCCGGCGTCGGGGGCGTTGGTGCCCACGAAAGCGCACTTGTCATAGCTGTTGATGACGTCGTTGTCGGCGACCTCACGGTTGAAGAAGATAACGGGGATGCCGGCAGCCTTGGCGGCGTCCACGATATCCTTGGCGGGGTCGGAGGTGGCGGTCTCAACGATGTTGACGATCAGCAGGTTGGTGCCGCCGGTGATGGCGGTGTTGACCTGCTCGGTCTGGGAGGGCTGGCTGCCGGCGGCGTCATAGTTGGTGAACTTCACGCCCATGGCGTTCAGCTGCTCGTCCATGCTGGCACGGACGCTGGAGATGTACACGTCGGAGAAGTCATAGTAGAACACGCCGACGTTCAGCTCCTCGGCCTGGACGGCGGAGCCGCTGGACTGGGAGCCGGCATTGCTGCCGGAGGCGGCGGGCTGCTTGTTGCCGCCGCAGCCGGCAAACAGGCCGATCATCATAACGGCCGCCAGAGCAAGAGCAAGTTTCTTCTTCATTATCGTTCCTCCTAGTAAAATTGAATGGTTTCCTTTGCTTCTCCAGGACATGGCCTGGTAAATATTATTTTAGCCGCTGGGATGCAAAAAAACGATAGAAAAATCTTCGAACTACCCGGAAAAAACTATGCTCTTTCCATGGGGCGGATATTTTTTCAGATCCCACTGCTCACCGGAACCGGCGTGCGTAGCCGCACCGGCGGCAAAGCTCCTCCACCGCCCTTCGGCGGGAAAATCCATCGTAAATTTCCCTGGCCCGGGGGCCGTTCAAAATCTCCTCCAAGGTCTGGCGGTACAGGTTCCCCAGTGGAATGTCCCCCTCGTGGTCCAGACAGCAGGGCACCACCGTCCCGTCCAACAGAACGCCCACCTGGTCCCGCAGGCCCATGCAAAAGCCTTCCTCCCCCCCATCCGGAGCGCTGAGGTCCGGCCAATCGAACCGCTCCCCCCACTCCAGATAGATCCGGTCAGCCAGAGTAGTCCCACGGGGGTTGACCTGCCAGGGCTGGGGAAACTCCCGGGTCAGACGTTCCAGGATGGCCGAATTCTGCCCGTTGGCGCCCCGGGTATTCTCCCCGTCCAGGTTCCACAGGCGCAGGACGCACCGCTTCCCAGCTCCGGCCGCCGCCCGGGCAAAGGAGACGCACTGGTCCAAATAGTCCTCCAGACAGCCCCCCTCGTTGCCCTCGAAGGAGTGGACGGAGATGCTGACTCTCCGGACCGCGGGGCTGGCGCAGAGCAGTTCCTGCCGCCGGGACAACAAGGTTCCGTTGGTGGTGATCATCACCTGAAAGCCCTGCTGCCCCGCACAATCCAGAATCTCTCCCAGCTGGGGGTGGAGCAGCGGCTCTCCCATCAGGTGGAGGTAGAGGTATTCCGTATGGGGACGAATTTTCTCCGCCAGGGTCCAGAACTGCTCCGGCGTCAGGAAGCCCTGGGTTCGCTTTGTCCCCGCACAGAAGGAGCAACTCAGGTTACATCGGTTGGTGATCTCCAGATAGACTTTTTTCAGCTGCTTCAAAGGGTTCGCCCTCCCTGCTCCAAAACCACGGATCTCAGAACATGAAAAAACGTCGCCGCGAACGATCAACGTTCACGGCGACGTGGTACGGCTGAAGGGATTCGAACCCCCGACCTACTGGTTCGTAGCCAGTCACTCTATCCAACTGAGCTACAGCCGCATACCGAAAAGAGGTGTTCCTCTTAACAGCTTGGTTAGTATAGCATGGTCTCAAGAAAAAAGCAAGAGGAATTTTCAAATTTTTTGAATTTTTTTGGAGCGGGCATGAACTCTATCATTTCCCTGCTTTTGAACGAAAAATACGGTGTGCCGGCACAAGCAGGCACACCGTATTCTTGAACCATAAGTATGGATCAGCCGCCAAAGACCTTGATCATGAAGCCGGCAGCCACAGCGGAACCGATAACACCGGCCACGTTGGGACCCATGGCGTGCATGAGCAGGAAGTTGGAGGGGTTCTCCTTCTGACCAACGGTCTGGGCCACACGGGCAGCCATAGGCACGGCGGAAACGCCGGCGGAGCCGATCAGAGGATTGATCTTGCCCTTGCTCAGAACATACATCAGGTCGCCCAGCAGCAGACCGCCGGCAGTGGACAGGCAGAAAGCCAGCAGGCCCAGGCAGATGATGGAGATGGTCTCAAAGGTCAGGAACTTGTCGTAGGTGGCCTTAAAGCCAACGGACAGGCCCAGGGGGATGGTCACGATGTTGATCAGAGCGTTCTGGGCAGTGTCGGACAGACGCTCGGTGACGCCGCTCTCACGGAACAGGTTGCCCAGCATGAGCATACCGATCAGAGGAGCAGTATCGGGGATCAGCAGGATGACGAAGATGGTCACGGCGATGGGGAAGATGATCTTCTCGGTCTTGGAGACCACACGCAGCTGGCTCATCTTGACCTTGCGGGCTTCCTTGGTGGTCAGAGCCTTCATGATGGGAGGCTGGATCATGGGAATCAGGGCCATGTACGAGTATGCCGCAATGGCGATAGCCGGCATCAGGTCGCTGGCCAGCTTGGAGGCGGTCAGGATGGCGGTGGGGCCGTCGGCGCCGCCGATAACGCCGATAGCGGCAGCCTCAGCGGGGCTGAAGCCCAGCACCAGGGCCAGCAGGAAGGCGGTGAAAATACCCAGCTGAGCGGCAGCGCCCAGCAGCAGGGACATGGGGTTGGCCAGCAGAGGACCAAAGTCGGTCATAGCGCCGATGCCCATGAAAATGATGGACGGATAAATGGCATACTGGACGCCCTGATACAGCACCCACATGAAGCCGACGGAGTGAGACGCGGCATCAGGGGCATTGAACAGGCCGGTCAGAGGCAGGTTGGCCAGCAGCATACCAAAAGCGATGGGGACCAGCAGCAGCGGCTCGAACTTCTTGCCAATACCCATGTACAGCAGGACGCAGGCGATAAAGATCATGACGACCTGACGCCAGTCACTGGGAAGAGCGGCAAAGCCGGAACCTCCGAAAATCTGAGACAATACTTCAATGAAGAAATTCATACTTTACCCCTCCTCTCAACCGATGGTGACCAGCAGGTCATCGGTGTTTACAGTGCTGCCCACGGTGGCGGCAACAGACTTCACGGTGCCGTCCACGGGAGCGGAGACCTCGATCTCCATCTTCATGGCCTCCAGAACCACCAGCACGTCGCCGGCCTTCACGGCCTGGCCTGGCTTGCACTCTACCTTAAACACATTGCCGGGCATGGGGCTGTTCACGGCAGTCTCGCCGGCAGCAGGAGCGGCGGGAGCGGCGGCAGGAGCAGGAGCAGGAGCGGGAGCAGGAGCGGGAGCAGCCACAGGCGCGGCAGCTACAGGAGCAGCCGCCACAGGAGCCACATTGGTGATCTGGAAGGAACCCATGGGCATACCGGACTCCTCGGCAATGGCGGCCATCATGACGGCCACCATCTCACCCTCATCCACGGCAGGCGCCGCGGGAGCAGCAGCGGGCGCGGCAGCAGGAGCAGCCTTCTTGGCAGCGGGAGCGGCGGCAGGCTTCTTCTTGCCCTCAAGAGCACCCACGATCTTGGAGATGACCACGATGACCACGGCCAGGATGGCCAGCATCATGAACACCACCAGGATACCGCAGACCGCGACCATCAGAGCCTGGGGGACAGAAAGCGGGTCAAAGGGGTTCAGAATGGCTTTACTTGCATTAGGCATACGTTATGACCCCCTATTAGCCCAGGGTGACCAGCAGATCGTCAGTATTGACGGTGCCGCCCACGGTGGCGGAAATGGCCTTGACGGTGCCAGCCACGGGAGCGGAGACCTCGATCTCCATCTTCATGGCCTCCAGGACCACCAGCACATCGCCGGCGTTGACCTGCTGGCCGACCTTACACTCCACCTTGAACACGTTGCCGGGCATGGGGCTGTTCACGGCAGTCTCACCAGCGGCCACAGCGGCGGGGGCGGCGGCGGGAGCGGGAGCAGCGGTAGGAGCGGGGGCAGCGGCGGGGGCGGCAACAGGAGCAGCCACGGGAGCGGCCACAGGAGCGGCAGCCACAGGCGCGGCGGCCACGGGGGCGGCAGGGGCAGCGGCGCCGGTCTTCTCGACGGACACGCTGTAAACCTTGCCGTTGACGGTAACGTTGTAGTTCATAGCTTGTTTTCCCCTTTACAATTTAATAGTCTGGCGCTTAAACGCCGGGTCCGAACCTTTTTCAGGCATCTTCCCACTACTTCGGGTTTTTCCCGCCCGTCATAAGGCGGGAAAAACCCGAAATTTGTGCCATTATATCATTTTATGTTCTGATATGTCAAGGTCCGGACATTCACAGCCTTGCGCCCGTATACTTTCTTTCCCTTACAGCACGTCGGCAAAAGCCTGGATGGCGGTGCTGGCCTGGCCGAAGTCCCGCATCTGCTGGTCCACGCCCAGCTTGATGTGAGGCACACCGGCGTTGTCCAGCGCCTTCTTCAGGTAGGGGTACTCCATCTCCTCGGGGTCGCAGAACTGCTGCATGAACAGCACCAGACCCTGGGCGCCGGAGTTCTTCACCAGATTGGCCACGTACTCGCCGCGGCGGTTCTGGTTGGAGTGCTCGTCGTACAGCAGGACCTCGTAGTCCTGGTCGGCGAACTGCTGGGCCAGAGCCATCATGGGATCGCCGGTCTCGGCGGCGTCCACACGGATGGCGCGGCTCTCCTGGGCCACGTCGTCGGCGGCGATGGCGATCTTGTTGTCGTCAAAGATCTGCAGCAGCTTGGGGTTGTCGCAGATGATGCCGGAGGTGACGATCTTCTTGCCGGTCCACTTGCACTCGGGCAGGGCCTTCAGCTCGGCGTTCAGGGCCTCCAGCTTCTCAGCGAAGGGGACGGGCTCCATGAACCAAGCGGCGCGCAGGACGGCGGAGCGGTTGACGGCGGAAACGGCGTCAGGATGCTGGCCGGCCAGCTTGACGAACTCGCGGCGGGCGGCGCGGCTGCGGTTCATGACCTTGATGGCCTCGCGCAGAGCCTCGTCGGTGATGGCGGTGCCGGCGATCTTCTCCAGCTCATTCTTCACGTGGGTGTACTGATCCACAGTGAACTGCAGGCCGAAAGCGGGCTTGCGGTGCTGGGGATGGGCCAGGAAGATGCAGGGCAGCTTGTCTTTCATAGCCACGCGGAAGTTCTGGCTCATGGGACGCAGGGTGTCGCAGATGGTGGGAGTGATGATGCCGTCCAGCTGATCCATGGTGCCGTCCAGCAGCATCTCCAGCGCCAGCTGGGCGATGGTGCAGTAGAAGGTGGCGCAGTACTCCTTAGCCATGGAGATGGTCTTGTTGTTGCTGCCCCAGATGCCCATGGGCACCATACCGGCGGCCACGACCAGCTCCACGGGAGCGTAGTAGGGCAGCACGCCGATGACCTTCTTGCCCTGCTTCTTGTACTCGCTCAGCACAACGTGGGGGTGCTCGGAAACTTCCTTAAATTCGTTCAGCAAAACCTCGGTGCTCATTTCGCCTCGGCCTCCTTCTTCGCTTTGTTAGCCTCCATGGCCTCGACCAGGCCCTGGACACGGGTCTCATACTGAGCCTCGTTGAAGTTACGGGGATCGGCCTGGTCGCCGTCGAAGCCGGCGCAGGGCACACCCAGATCCTCGGTGAAACGGCGCTGCATCTCGGCCATGTAGCCGGACCAAGGCTTGCAGGAACGGTTGTAGTGGACCAGAACGCCGTCCACCTTGTTGTCCCGGCAGATACCCTCACGCCAATCAACGCCCTGCTCGATACACACGGAGTTGGGGGCCTTGTAGTAGGCGCGGGCCATGCCGTCCAGGTCGTCATAGACGAAGCCGAAGGCGGGGGCGTACACCACAGCGGTGACGTTGACGCCGTTGGCCTTCAGGGGCTTGAACAGGTTGGGCAGCTTTGGCCAGCAGGGGATGCCCTCGAACATGACGCGGTACTGCTCGGGGAAGGGAGTGGTGGTCTCGCCGTTCTTGACGGCCTCGGCCAGGTCCTTCTCCAGCAGTTCAAATGCCTCGGCGGCCTGAACCTTGGCGCGGGCGGTGACGATGTCGGCCATGTGGTTGAACAGATCGAAGCCGCTGTAGGGGGCGGGCTTGTACTGCAGGTAGTCGCAGACGCGCAGCCAGGCGCTGGCGGTGCGGTTGGCGTTGGCACAGGCCTGCTCAAACTTCTTCTCGTCGAACTTCTTGCCGGTCAGCTCCTCCAGCTGCTTGATGGCGTTGTCGAACTGGGCACGGACATAGGCCACGTTGGTATCGGCAACCTCAACGGTGTTGTTGTAGGGGATGTCGATCATGATCAGGGGGATGTTGCGCATACGGGCGATGTTCTCGTACCACTTGGTCATGCAGTTGCAGATGTTGTTGCAGCACAGCACGAAGTCGGGCTGAGGGATCTGCATCTGACGGTAGGGCTTGATCGCGGCCTTGCGCAGCTCCTTCTCGCGGCCCTCGGGCAGAGCCTCGATCTCATAGATGTCATCCAGCACGGTGTAGGGCACCATGGTCTTGGGGTCCTTCTTGGGCTTGCCGGTCTCGGGGTCGATGACCACCTTGCCGTTCTCGTCCTTCAGAGGCTTGCCGCTGTTGGGATTGATGACATACTCGCCGGTCTCCAGGTCCACCTTGCGGGAAGCGCGCTTGCCGGCGGCGTAGGCCAGGCTGATGCGGGCGTAGCCGCAGATGTCGTTGTCAAAGCCCAGGTCCTCAGCGGCCTGGCACATGATCTCGCCGTCGCGGTTGGCGGCGATGCCGGCGGCCTGGTTCTCGGGATACATGACATCCAGATCAAAGGCGGCAGCCAGTTCGCAGGGGAACTTGGAGCTGGACCAACCAACCAGTCTGCCCTCGGCGTGAGCCTTGCGGGCGTCCGCATGGACATCATCGACGACCTTTCGCAGAGCCAGGACGCCGGGGCTAACAGTTTTAGCCATGTTAGTTTCCTCCTAATTCATAAATAGATATTGCGTGTACAGAGGGTCTTTAGGCCTTCTGCTCCTTGAGATACTTCTGATAGGCGAACAGGGCGGCGCCCAGAGCGCCGTTGTACTGGGTCAGAGGCGAGGTATGGACGGTGTGTCCCAGCTCCTCCTCCAAGGCCTGTACAATACCCACGTTCTGCGCCACGCCTCCGGTCATCACCACCAGATCACGGATACCCACCCGGTGGGCCAGGCCGACCACACGGCTGGCCACGGAACGGTGGATGCCCTTGATGATATCACACTTGTCCGTCTCCTGGGCAAGCTGGCTGATGACCTCACTTTCCGCGAACACGGTGCAGGTGGAGCTGATGGCCACATCCTTGGTGGACTGGGCACTGAGCGCTCCCAGATCCTCCACCTTCACCTCCAACACCCGGGCCATTACATCCAGGAAACGACCGGTACCGGCGGCGCATTTGTCGTTCATCACGAAGTTAGTCATGACGCCGTTCTCGATCTGCAGGATCTTTACGTCCTGACCGCCGATGTCAATGACCGTGTGGACGTCGGGAAACAGGAAGGCGGCGCCCTTAGCGTGGCAGCTCAGCTCACTCATCTGGTGGTTGGCAACGGATTCCAGAGAGTTGCGGCCGTAGCCGGTAGCCAGAACATAGCTCATGTCCTCCTTGGTCATACCGGCCTCCTCCAGCACCTGAGCGATGGCCCGCTGGGGCCCGCTGGTGCCGGCGCCCACAGCGATCAGGGACTTGCTAACGATGTCCTTGCCGTCGGCAAGTATCACGCACTTGGAGGCGGTGGAACCAATGTCGATTCCGAGGGTGTAAATACTCATAATGAATGTCTCTCCGTCACGAAAATATGGCGCCGGGCGGCGGCGTGTACCACCGCCCGGCTGGTAAAGGCTCTTACTTCTTCAGATCGTCGTAGTCCTTGATGGTGCGGGGCAGCAGCATCTGGTGGAAGGGGCAGATGCTCTCGGGATTCTGGTAGCAGGCATCGGTGAAGGCCACGATGTAGTTACGCATCATGGGCATGTCAACGATCTCGTCCACCAGGCCGGCCTGGGCACAGAACAGGGGCTTAGACTTCACGTCGTAGTCGTCGATCAGGGCGTTCATCTTGTCGATGGTGGGCTGGAGATCCTTGCCCGCCTTCTGATCCTTGGCCAGACGGCCGGTGTACATGGCGTTGGCAGCGGTCTTGCCGTTCATGACGTTGATCTCGGTGGCAGCGGTGCCCAGAGAGAAGGCGTTGTTGTCGTTGCCCTGAGGGCCGCCCAGGACGTAGTGGGCGGCGGCGGTGCCGCGGCGCAGGGTGATCTCCATCATGGGCAGATTGCTGCTCTGGATGGAGTAGATCAGGGACTGGCCCAGACCCAGCAGCTCGGCGACCTCGGCGTCGTCGCCCACGTCGATGCCGGTGGTATCCTGGATCCAGATCATGGGGATGCGGTCACGGGCACACAGGGTGACGAACTCGTTCATCTTGATCAGGCCCTGGCGGTACAGCTTGCCGCCGGCGCCCATGGCCTGGCCGTACTTGGCCATCTTGTACTCGGGATAGTTGGCGAACACGCCCTGCTGGTTGGCAACCACGCCCACCAGAAGGCCGTCCACCTTGGCCAGGCCGGTGATCATCTCGGGGCCGTAGCCCTTCTTGTACTCCATGAACTGGCTGCCGTCGAACAGGCGGCCCAGGACGGAATACATGTCGTAGGGACGGTTCTTGTTGTTCAGCACCAGGTCGTACAGCTCCGCGTCGGACATGGCAGGAGACTGGGGAGTATCCACACGGAAGAACTCCAGATCATAGCTGGGCAGCATGTCCACATACTTCTTGATACCGGCGATGACGCCCTCCTGCTCGGTGTACACCTCGCGGAAGAAGCCGGTCTGGCCGAAGTGGATGGAGACGGATCCGGGAGGATCGGCACGCAGGCCCTTGGTGGCCTCGATCTGAGCCAGGGCGGCGTCCATGTCCACATGGGGCTTGGGGTTCATGCCGCCCACGATGCCGGCGCCGCCCACGGCCATGTTGGCCTTCTCATGGGCGATCAGCACGGTGGGAGAGATGGAGTGGTAGCCGCCGCCGGCGGGGTTGGTGCCGTGGATGCCCACGATGACGGGAATGCCCATCTGGTTCAGCTCGGAGTTGCGGTAGAAGGGAGTACCGCCGCCGCGGCGGTTGGGGTACACCTTCTCCTGCTGGTCCAGCTCAACGCCGGCGCACTCCAGCAGGTAGATCAGGGGGATGCGCAGCCGCTTGGCGGTGTCGGAGCCGCGCAGCAGGTTGTCGGCCTGACCGGGGACCCAGGTACCGGCATGCTTCTTGTTGTCGGAAGCAATGATGCAGCACCACTTGCCGTTGACGCGGCCCAGACCCTTGATGATGGAGGTGGTGCCGCTCTTGTTCTTCTCGGGGTTGTACAGGCTGTTCAGGGGGCACCAGGTGCCGGGATCCACCAGCAGGGAGACACGCTGCATAGCGGTCAGCTGGCCCTTCTTGTTCATGTCCTCATCAGCCTTGCCGTTCTGCAGGCCGTCCACGATATGAGCGTGGATGTCGTCCTCGATGGCCTTCAGCTCCTCCACGTTCTCGGGGTTGGGGCGGACAGCCTTGCCCACCACGGGCATATTCTGGAAATACCGGGGCATGGAATAGTTACCCAATGTAAACTCCTCCTATATATTCAGTATGGATGGGGTATCCCGTTTTACTCCTTGGGGACCTTGATGAATGCCTGGCCGGGGTCGATCTCCTCGCGGATCAGCTTGATGATGTCGGGGCTGGGGCCTTCCATCAGCTGGGCGCGGGACACGTCAACCTCAAAGCCGGTGTTCTCCTGGACCATCTCGGGGGTGGAGAACGGATAGTAGTAGGCCAGGTACATCCGCTTGGTCTCGTCGTCGAACTTCATGATGCCCAGGTCGGTGACCACCATCTGGGGGCCGCGGTTGCCGGGCAGGCCGGCGCGCTCACGGCCGCCGGGGCCGTCCATCCAACCACAGGAGGTGATATAGTCCACATGGTCAATGAAGCGGCGCTTCTGGTGCTGCATCATGATGATGGTGTTGCAGTAGGTGGCGATGCCGTTGGCGCCGCCGGAGCCGGTGAAGCGGGTGGTGGGCTGGAGATAATCGCCCTTGCCGAAGATACAGGTGGAGTTCACGTTGCCGTAGGGATCGATCTGGGCGCCGCCGATGAAGGCCACCAGACGATCCTCGTCGTGCAGCCACTCGTTGGCCTCAAAGCCCACGAAACGGATGTTGGGCCACTGCACGGCGCAGTGGGCCATGAAGCGGTTGTCGCCCACGGAGCGGGGAACTTCCACGGGATCGCAGTCCATCAGGCCGCTCTCCACGATGGGATGGCAGGAGGGGCACACGGCCCGCTTGGCCAGGGAGGCGCCGATCAGGGGCAGGCCGGTACCCACGATAACGATCTGATTCTCCTTGATATTCTTAGCAATGGCGTAAGCCTGCATCTCCTGCTTGGTATACTTCGTATAATCAGACATTTTTAATACCCCTTCCTAAGTTAGTGAGTCGTGGAATAGCCCAGATGGGGCTCGTTCTTCAGCCGCATCAGGCGGGAACCGCCGATCTTATCCAGCAGGGCGGCCTGGTCTTCGCAGCTGTAAACCCACTTTTCCACGTAGTCCTTGAAGGTCTCGGGGATCTTCACGCCGGCGGCGGCGTCCTCAGCGGCCTTCTTGGCCTTGGCGGCGGCATCGGCCAGCTTGGCGTCCTCGGGCTTGGCGGCGGCGGCCTTCTCAGCCTTGGCAGCGGCCTTGGCCAGCTGAGCCACGGCGTCCTCGGCGTCCTGATACTTGGAGGCCTTGTCATACTCCTTCAGGCCGGCGTCGTCGTCATCATAGTAGTCATAGCACTGGGAAGGCCAGGCGCCGTAGGGAGCCTTCACAACAGCCTGCACGCACTCACCGAAGATGCGGGTCTTGGTGGGATCGCGGCGGATGAACTCGTTGGAGACGATCTCCTCGCAGGTCACGATGGTCTTGCGGGCGGCCACGGCGATGTCAATGTCATGGAACTCGTCGCCGCAGATGATGCAGGTGCCGTCGGGGCTGGCCTGCTGCACGTGGATGATAGCGGTGTCGAACTTAGGCACGGGAACGGCAACGACCTTCTGGCCGGGAACCATGGGGTTCTCGATCTCAGCGCACTTCAGGTCCTCCAGCTTGGGCATGGTCTTGCGCTTCTCCTCGCTGATGCCCCAGTACTTCATCAGGCCGGAGCCCTGCATCAGGCGGACAGGCAGGAAAGGCAGGCCCAGGGAAGCGGCGTGCAGCATGAGCATCAGGACGTCCTGAGAGTAGTCTTCGTAAGTAAGCTTGCCCTGCTCGATGGCGGCGCGGAACCGGCGGGACACGTTGGTGTAGCCGGAGTTGGCGGTGTAGCAGTTGATGTAAGCAGCCACGCGGCCCTCGCCAATGAGCATATCGACCTCACCGCCGCCGGGACCGGCGTAAACAATGAAGTCCTTCTTGCCCTGACGCAGGATCTCGGACACCGTAGCGTAAGGCTTGCGGTTGGTGGTGAAGCCGCCAATTGCAAGGACGTCACCATCCTCGACGAATTTTGCCACGGCGTCATGCAAGGTGTACACTTTGTTCATGGTAAAACCCCCATTATAAAAGATTTTTTAGTGTTCTCTTTTCCTCTTGTTTTCAAGGTGCATGTGTGCGCTATTCAACGGGTACTAGTTTACCACAACTTCTTCCAAAGGTCTATTTGTAATTTAGCAAAAAGTTTGCATATCTTCTCCTACCGTGCTATAATACCATCACCCCGGGAAAGGACCCTCTTTCCCCGGCTTTTGAGTGGGCGGCCCGTCTGTGGTTTTTCCGTTGAGGCGCCTGCTCACGCTCTACCTGACGGAGGTTCGCTATGAATAACGTAGAATTTCATCTTCAATTGAATCACAACGATACCTGGAATATGAGCCGCCTCCATTTTCATGACCACTACGAACTGCTGCTTCCTCTGACCACGCCGGGCAACATTTTTGTCAACGACCAGGTGTATCCCCTGCGCCGCGGGACCCTGTATCTGATTGGCGAAAACACCCTGCACCGCACCATGGCCACCGGCTTTCATGCCCGCTACGTCCTCCACATCAGCCGAAAGGCTCTGGTGGAGCTGTCCACGCCCCAGACGGATTTTACCCAGCTGACCCAGGACCCCTTCCGCCGGGCCACCCTGGACAGCACGCAGATGACGGAGATTATCGAGCTTTTTCAGGCCCTGGAACGCAACAAAAACGACGGTTCTTTCGGCAGTGACATCCATCAGACGGTGGCGCTGCTCAACCTGCTCATCCGGGTGGCCCCCACTCTGAACGCCGCCACCGCCGGCGAAGCCATCCGCAACAAGGATTTTCTCCGCGTGGTTCCCATCCTGGACTACATCCGGGACAACCTGTCCGAACCCTTGTCCCTGGACCAGATCGCCGGCCACTTCTACATCAGCAAGCACTATCTCTGCCGTATTTTCAAGGCCGCCACCGGTTTCTCCGTGATGGAATACATTATATATAGCCGTGTCCTTTTGGCACGTCAGCTTCTCCAGGAGGGAGTCAGCGTCCAGCAGGCCGGCGAACGTTCAGGCTTTTCCGACAACTCCCACTTCATCCGGACCTTTGGTCATCTCACCGGCGTCACTCCCGGACGGTACTCCAAGGAATACCAGTCCAGCGACCAGATCCTGCTCCGGGGAAACCCCAGACAGCAGTGACCACCGCCTTTGCAGGGTCCCGTTCCCCCCATTTTCCCACGATCACTCCCCTTTTTTGGTCAATATCTGCAAATCCTATATTTTGGCCCCCTCCCATGCCGGAGCCAGTCTGCTGATTGCGCAAAATAAAAAGCTGCCGGGGACAAGCTGTCCCCGGCAGCTTTTTACATCAGTCCGGCCAGGCGCTCCAGAGCCTCGTCCAGATGCAGCAGGTCCGCGCCGGGGTAATTGACCACCACCGTGTGGGGGGCGGCGGCCCCGGGACTGTGCTGATAAGCGGACAGGAACGACAGCCGGATGTCCCGCTCCTCCGCCAGGGCAGCCAGTTCCCCGTCCTCCCGCTCCGTGTCCAGTTCCATTAAAAAGTGAAGTCCCGCGTTTTCCCCCCGGATCCTGCAGCGTTCAGCCAGGGGACTGGCCCGGATGGCCTCCAGCACCGCGTCCCGTCTGCCGCGGTAGAACACCCTCATCCGGCTGACATGGGACTCGAAGCCCCCCTCTTCCAGAAAACGGGCCAGGGTATACTGCTCCATGGCCGGGACAGTGCAGGAATAAAAGCCCAGCTTCCGCCGGTAGGCCTCCAGCAGGGGGCGGGGCAGCACCATGTAGCTGATCCGGAGGGACGGGGCCAGGGACCGGGAAAAGGTGTTCATATAGATGACCCGGTCCCCCTGGTCGATGCTCTGCAAGGTTGGGATGGGACGGCCCGTAAAGCGAAACTCGCTGTCGTAATCGTCCTCAATGATGTACCGCCCCCCCTCCGCTCCAACCCAGTGCAGCAAATTCTGGCGGCGGGCAATGGGCGTGACCGCCCCGGTGGGGAACTGGTGGTTTGGCGAGATGTGAAGGACCTGGGCGCCGCTGGCCTCCACTCTCTCCGGAGCGACCCCCTGCCCGTCCACAGGCAGGAACACGCACCGGGCCCCGCTGAGCTCATAGACCCGGGCCGCCTTGGAGTAGCCCGGGT
>Ga0129306_1000859_pt1 | contig 41312 bp, 38 predicted proteins | sample P827metagenome_FD_94438 | JGI IMG/M metagenome (GOLD analysis project Ga0129306, IMG submission 94438) | Capybara group fecal microbial communities from Wisconsin, USA - P827 metagenome | ecosystem: Host-associated > Mammals > Digestive system > Large intestine > Fecal | place: USA: Wisconsin... | reverse complement strand
GTCGGTGTAGGTCACGTCCTTGACCGGACGACGGCTCACGTTGCCGCCCATCAGGGCTGCCAGGTCGATGCTGTTGCCACCCCGGTAGTTGTGCGGGAAATTGAAGGACGAAGGGATGTCGAAATAATTGACCGGGAAGGTCATCGGGAGCTTGCCGGAAGGATTGGACGCACCGCAGAGCACGTCGGCCACGGCCAGGCCGCCTTCCTGCCCCGGCGTCCAGGCCAGCAGCACGGCGTCCGGAATGTGCTTCCAGGAAGCCGTCTCGATGACACCGCCGATGTTGAGCACCACGACGAACTGTTTGCCGGCTGCGTGATACACGTCGGCCAGGGTCTGCATAAGTTCACGCTCCAGGCCCGTCAGGGTCCAGTCGCCGTCGGCGGCCTTGCGGTCGTCACCCTCACCGGCATTGCGGGAAATGGTCAGCACAGCGATATCGGTCACCGGCAGTTTCTTCTCGATGAAAGAACGGGAAATCTTCATCTCAGGCACCACAGGGTCACCGAGCAGAATGCCCAGGCCATTGTCGGCCGCATTGTTGCGCAGCTGCGTCTTGGTGAAGGCGATATACTGTTCATACCAGGTCTGGATGTCGGCGTCCACTTCGAGGCCATTGGCTTTGAAGCCTTCGGCGACATTGCGGACATAGGCCTTGTTCACGTTGCCGGAGCCCGTGCCGCCGGCGATGAAGTCGTAGGAGCCCGTACCATAGAGGGCCACCTTCTTCACACCGCTGAACGGAAGCACGCCGTTGTTCTCCAGGAGGACCAGGCCTTCGGCCGTTGCCTTGTGAACCAGGTCAGCGTGGGCTTTCAGGTCGGGTTTGTTGGAGAACTTGTAGCCCTGGAAACGCGGGGTACGGATGATGTACTGCAGCATGCGGCGCACGTTGGCGTCGAGTTGTTCCTGCGAGATACGACCGTCTTTGACACCGGCGATGATGCGCTCAATCTCGTTTTCCATACCGGGTTCCATCAGGTCGTTGCCGGCATTGACGGCGGCCACGGTGCCTTCCTTGTTGCCCCAGTCGGTCATCACGATGCCGTTGAAGCCCCACTCGTCGCGCAGGATGGTGGTGAGCAGGTCGCGGTTCTGCTGGGTGAAGGCGCCGTTGAGGCGGTTATACGAAGACATCACCGTCCAGGGATCGGATTCACGGACAGCAATCTCGAAGCCCTTCAGGTAGAGCTCGCGGAGGGCGCGGGGATTGATGCGGGAGTCATTCTGCTGACGGTTGACTTCCTGGCTGTTGGCGGCGTAGTGCTTGATGCTCACGCCGACGCCGTTGCGCTGGACGCCACGGACATAGGCGGCGGACATCTTGCCGGAGAGGAGCGGATCCTCGGAGAAATATTCGAAGTTGCGGCCGCAAAGCGGGTTGCGGTGCAGGTTCTGGCCCGGAGCGAGGAGCACGTCGACACCATACTCCTTCACCTCATTGCCCATGGCATTGGTCAGTTCCTCCACCAGGGCGGTGTTCCAGGTCGATGCAAGCACGGTACCCACCGGGAAGCCGGTGCAGTAGAAAGTCTTGTCGGTACCTTTGCGGGTCGGGTTGATGCGGAGACCGGCAGGGCCGTCGGCCAGGACGGTCACGGGGATGCCGAGGCGCTCGACCGGGCGGGTCGTGCCGGCGGCACCGGAAACGAGGGTCTCGCTGGAGGCCGTCATGGAGCCGGCCGTCATGGAACCCCAGCCACCGCCGACGAGCAGCGTGGCTTTCTCTTCCAGCGTCATCGCTTTCAGAACATCTTCAATGTTGTCGGCGCGCAGCTTCGGCTGGGCGGACAGGGAGAGCGTGCAAAGCACAGTCATCAGTAACAAAAAGATTTTTTTCATATAAGAATACATGTTGGATTTTTCTATTTCCACTATACAAATTTACGGATATAAAAAAAGAATCCAAATCCCGCTTCCGAATTTGAACAATGCGAGATAAAAATTGAACATGCGGCAAAAAGAGCAGCCGTTTTTTCTGCCGCCCCTCCCCTTTCGCACCGAAAAACAACAATAATTCCAGCATTTTCATGATTTGTAGATGAATATTCTTATTTTTTGTAGAATCTTGTCCGAAAAATCCATTCTCCCTAATTTTGCAACCAAAATCATTACGAAAATGGACTTCAGCAGACTCCACTTTGAAACGCGCCAGCTCCATGTCGGGCAGGAAAATGCGGACCCCGTGACGGACGCCCGCGCCGTACCTTTGTATCTCACCACAGCGTATCTGTTTCCCAATGCGGAGGACGCCGCGGCCCGCTTCGACCTGAGCAAGGAGGGCAACATCTACAGCCGCATCACGAACCCCACGCAGACTGTTTTCGAGCAGCGGATCGCCGCACTGGAAGGCGGCGTAGGCGCCCTCGCCGTCGCCACAGGGGCCGCGGCCGTTTCCTACGCCATCCTGAACCTGGCCGGAGCCGGCGACCACATCGTGGCGGCCCAGACCATCTACGGCGGCACTTTCGACCTGCTGGAGCATACGCTCGTCCCCTACGGCATCACGACGACCTTCGTAGACCCGGCCGACCTGAACAATTTCGAAAAGGCCATCCGGCCGGAGACCAGGGCCCTCTATATCGAAACACTGGGCAACCCGAACAGCAACCTCATCGACATCGACGCCGTGGCTGCCATTGCGCACCGGCACCAGCTTCCGCTCGTGGTAGACAACACGTTCGGCACTCCCTACCTGATCCGTCCCATCGAACATGGCGCCGACATCGTGGTCCACTCCGCCACCAAGTTCATCTGCGGCCACGGCACGGCTCTGGGCGGTGTCATCGTGGACGGCGGAAAGTTCGACTGGCGCGCTTCGGGCAAATTCCCGCAGTTCACCGAGCCGGAAAGCGGCTACTACGGCGTGGTCTTTGCCGATCTGGCCGGTCCGGCCGCCTTCGTCACCCGCGCCCGCTGCGTGCTGCTGCGCGACACGGGCGCCAGCATCAGTCCCATTACGGCCTTCATTCTGCTGCAAGGGTTGGAAACGCTGTCGCTGCGGGTGGAGCGGCAGGTAGCCAATGCGCTGGCCATCGTGGACTTCCTGGCCCATCATCCGAAAGTGGCCAGGGTCAACCATCCGGTGCTGCCCGGTCATCCGGACCATGCCACCTACGAGCGCTATTTCCCGCAAGGTGCCGGCTCCATCTTCACCTTTGAGATCAAAGGCGGAAAGGCAGAAGCCTTCCGTTTCATCAACAGCCTGCAGATCTTCTCGCTGCTGGCCAACGTCGCCGACGTCAAGTCGCTGGTCATCCATCCTTCGACAACCACGCATTCGCAGCTGACGGCCGAAGAAAAAGCCCGACAGGGCATCTATGACAGCACCATCCGTCTCTCGATCGGCACCGAGCACATCGACGACCTCCTCGCCGACCTGTCGCAGGCACTCGAAAGAATATAACAATGCCGTATATACATAAGCTAAAAAGGCATATTATAACTATTTTTGCGACGTGAATCTGAACGATGATATCCGAAAGGCGATGCAGGAGCGGATCCTGCTGCTCGACGGCGCCATGGGCACCCAGCTCCAGCGCCAGGGCTTGAGCGGCAACTTCGACCACCTCAACCTCACCGCCCCCGACACCGTAGCCACCGTCCACCGCGCCTACATCGAGGCCGGCGCCGATATCATCGAAACCAATACCTTCAGCAGCAACCGTATCTCCCAGCAGGAATACGGCCTTTCTGAAGAAGCTGCCGCCCTCGCACGCGCCGGTGCCCGCATCGCACGCGCTGAAGCCGACCGTGCCGGCCGGAAGGTCTGGGTCGCCGGCAGCATCGGTCCTACGTCCAAGTCGCTGACCCTGGCCACCGACCTGGCCGACGGCAGCACCCGCGCCTTCTCGTTCGATGACCTGGCCGCCATCTACCAGGAACAGGTCGAAGCCCTCATCGTGGGCGGTGTCGACTTGCTGCTCATCGAGACCTGCTTCGACGCCCTCAACGCCAAGGCGGCCCTCTACGCAGTCGCACGCGCTGCGGCGGACTTCCCCGTCATCGTGTCGGTTTCCCCCGGCGACCGGGCCGGCCGCACGCTGACCGGCCAGACCCTCGAAGGTTTCTACACTGCGGTCCGGCACTATCCGTTGACAGCGTTCGGCCTTAACTGCTCGCTCGGCGCAGAACAGCTGCTGCCCCTGATCGAGCAGGTGTCCTCTTTCTGCGACGTGCCCGTCATCTGCTACCCGAACGCCGGCCTGCCCAACGAGATGGGCCTCTACGACGAGACGCCCGGGAAAATGGCGGCTTCCGTGCGAAAAATGGCCGAAGCGGGCTTCGTCAATATCCTGGGCGGCTGCTGCGGCACTTCGCCCGAACATATCGCCGCAGAAAAGGCCGCCGTGGCCGGCCTGGCGCCCCGCCGCTTCCGCGAAGCGGACAAGCTCCTGCACGTCAGCGGCTTGCAGGCCGTAACCCTCGACGTGACGCACAACAATTTCGCCCTCATCGGCGAGCGCACCAATGTCGCCGGTTCGCGTAAATTCGCCCGGCTCATCGCCGCCGGCGACTACGACACCGCCCTCCAGGTAGCGGCCGACCAGATCGCCGGCGGCGCCGAAATCATCGACATCAATATGGACGACGCCATGCTCGACGGCCCCGCCGCCATGGAACGTTTCGTCCGCCAGATCCAGAACGACCCTGCCGTGGCCCGCGCCGCCCTGATGATCGATTCCTCCGACTGGAACTGCATCCTGGCCGGGCTCAAGAACGCCCAGGGCAAGTGCATCGTCAACTCCATCAGCCTGAAGGAAGGCGAAGAAGTCTTCCTGGCCAGGGCCCGCGAGATACGCCGTCTCGGCGCCGCCATGGTGGTCATGGCCTTCGACGAAGAAGGACAGGCCACGACGTACGCCCGCAAGATCGCGGTCTGCGAACGCGCCTATCGCCTCCTTACCGCTTCCGGCGTTCCGCCCCAGGAGATCATCTTCGATGTCAACGTACTCTCGGTAGGCACCGGCATCGCCGAGCACGACCGCTACGGCATCGATTTCATCGAAGCCGTGCGCTGGATCAAGCAGAACCTGCCCGGCGCCTATACCTCCGGCGGCATCTCGAATCTCTCGTTCGCCTTCCGGGGCAACGAGCCCGTACGCGCCGCCATGCATACCGTCTTCCTCTACCATGCCATCCACGCGGGACTCGACATGGCCATCGTCAACCCGGCGCAGCTCAAGCCCTATGACAGCATCGAGCCACAGCTGCGGCAGGCGGCGGAAGATGTGGTCCTGGCCCGCGATGCGGAAGCCACGGAGCGCCTGACCGCCCTGGCTGCCAGTTATCTGGCGCGCAAGGAGCAGGGCTTCGCGCCGCAGGAAACCCCCGATGTGCTGTCGCCCGAAGCGCAGCTGAGCGCCGATCTGGTGGCCGGCAAAGCCGCTGACCTGCAGGGCGATGTATTGCGTGCCCTGCAAATAATGGGTTCCGCCGTGAAAGTTATCGAGGGGCCGCTCATGGCCGGCATGGAGCAGGTGGGCGTCCAGTTCGGCGCTGGCAAGATGTTCCTCCCGCAGGTGGTCAAGTCGGCCAAGGTGATGAAAGATGCGGTGGCGATGCTGGAACCGTACATGGCTGCCGATGCGAAGGAAATGTCCAGCCGCCCGGTGGTCATCCACGCCACAGTCAGGGGCGACGTCCACGACATCGGCAAGAACATTACAGGCATCGTCCTGCGCTGCAACGGCTTCGAGGTCATCGACCTGGGCGTGATGGTGGAGAAAGAAGCCATTCTCGCGGCCGCCGAAGAGCACCACGCGGCCCTGATCGGTGTCAGCGGCCTCATTACCCCGTCGCTCTTCCAGATGGAGGAACTCTGCCGGGAGATGGCCGCCCGCCACCTCGACACGCCCCTCTTCATCGGCGGCGCCACCACCTCGGCCCTGCATACCGCCGTCAAACTTGCGCCGCTTTACGAGCACGTGTTCTATTCTCCCGACGCCTCGGCAAACGCCGTCCTGGCCAAGCGATGCCTGGCTGACCGTGCCGCCTTCGAGCAGCAGCAGCATGCAGCCCAGGCGCAATTGCGCACGCTTTATCTGCGGCAGCGCCAGACCCAGGAGCCCCCGGCCGTTCCGCAGCCCGAACCATTCCCCCCGGAGAGCTATCTCCAGCCGGATGAATACGATTTCAGCGACCTGCAGCCCTGCGAAGTGCCGCTGTCCGCCGTCCTGCCGCACTTCGACGACCGGGTGTTCCGCATGACCTGGGGGATCAAGGGTGACGAAGCGCCCGAACTGGTGGCCGAAGCCCATACGCTGCTGGAAATCGCACTGGTGCATCCGGAATTCCGTATCCGCCTGTCCCTGAAGTTCTTCGAGGCTTCGCGAGAGTGCAACGCCATCCGGCTTGACACCGACACCCTGCTGCCCATGCTGCGGCAGGAAGAAGGCGCCGGCCGTTCGCTGGCCGATTTCGTCCCGGCTGGCAGCACCGGACCGCTGGGGCTTTTCGCCCTCAGCGTGCACGACGCCGACCGCCATCCCGAAGCTTGCAGTTGCGAGGCTTGCCACAACGAATATGAGCAGATGCTGCGCCGCGCCGTGAAAGTGACGCTGGCCGAAGCGACGTCCCAATGGCTGGGCGCCCAACTCGCCGCCCGCATCCGCCGTCCCGGCGTGAAGGTGGCCAAACCCGCCGCCGGCTACGCCAGTTTCCCCGACCACAGCGTCAAACGCGACATCCTCCGCCTGCTGCCCGAAGCCGACACGCTCGGCATCACACTCACCGACTCCTGCGCCATGCGCCCCGCCGCCTCTATCTGCGGCCTGGTGCTCGTGCATCCCGAAGCCGGGTATCCCGACATCCGACATATCAGCCAGGCCCAATACGACCGTTACGCCGCCGCCCGCGGGTTTTCACCCGACGAAGCCCGGCTTTTCCTCTCCCATCTGCTATGAAAATTTCCGACATGCTCCGCAGCGGCGTCCAGCCGTTCCCGTCTCTCGAAATCGTTCCGCCGATGAGCGGCATCCGCAAGGAAGAACTCCTCGACAGCATCGCTCCGCTCATGGAGTTCGCGCCGCGCTACATCAATGTGACGACGCACCGCGACGAATTCCGCTACGACCCGCAGCCCGACGGCTCGTTCATCCGCCGTGTGATCCGCAACCGCGTCAGCGCCGTGGCGGTCTGCGCCGCCATCCAGACGCACTGGAAAGTGGAAGTGGTGCCGCACCTCATCTGCGGCGGAACGCCTGCCTACGAGACGGAGGCCCTGCTGCAGGATTTCAAGTTCATGGGCATCGAGAATGTGATGGCCCTGCGCGGTGATTCGCTCACCGGAGAGAAGCGCTTCACGCCCGACCCTGCCGGCTACGCGCATGCCAGCGAGCTGGTGGCGGCCATCCGCCGCTTCGAGCAGGAGAACCGTGCCGATTTCTGCATCGGCGTGGGCGGCTATCCGGAGAAGCATTTCGAAGCGGCCAACCTCGAAACGGACATCGACTTCCTGAAGAAAAAGGTCGATGCGGGCGCCGACGTGGTCATCACCCAGATGTTCTTCGACAACCGGGTCTTCTACCGTTTCGTGGACCGCTGCCGCACCGCCGGCATCACCGTGCCGATCATTCCCGGCCTGAAACCGGTCTCCACGGCCAGGCAGATCGCCATGCTGCCCGAAGCCTTTTCCATCGACATCCCCGTGGAACTCACCGAGGCCATCCGCAAGGCCGGCGACGACAAGGAAGCGGTCTATCGTCTCGGCACCGACTGGTGTATCGCCCAGTGCCGCGACCTCCTGGCCCACGGCGCTCCGGCCGTCCACTTCTACACGATGGGCAAGTCGCGCAACATCACGGAAATACTGAAAGCCTGCTTCTAAAAGTCTGTCATTATGAAAGAAGGTTTATCCCATACCAGTCACCTCCGGGTCGCACCCGGCGATTCCGCCTTGTCGCAGGGTTCCGGCGACATGGAAGTGCTCGCTACGCCGCGGCTGATCGCCTTGATGGAAAATGCCGCGATGCTGGCGGTGGCGCCGGCCCTGGAGCCGGGCGAGACGACGGTCGGCGGCCAGATCTCGGTCGCTCACCTGAAACCCTCCCCCATCGGGGCGGATGTCTCCGCCACGGCGCTCCTGACCCATATCGACGGCCGCAAGCTCAGCTTCTCCCTGACCGCCTCCGAAGGCGACAAGTTGATCGGCGAAGGCACGCATGTCCGCTTTATCGTCAAGCGGGAGAAATTCCTCGGCGCGCTTCATTCGTCTTGCCAGTCCTGACCGGCAACTTGCACTCCAACCCGGAAATCGGAGCGCCGGACAACATGCCCTGCAGCGCCTATATCGCAGGTCAGCGGGCTGTCCGGGCCCAAATCGGCTCGGAGCGCCAGGCAACCTGCGCCTGACGCGCTATTTCGCGCCTCAGCGGGCGCTCCGAATTTCGGGTTGCAGGCAATTCTTACGATTTATACAGAAAACTGTTTGTTGTTTCAGCAGATTTCCTACCTTTGATATTGAGCAGCCATAAGCGGCGCGAGAATTCTGATGAAGATAGATGAAAAACTGCTCAGACAGATCATTCTGGATCTTGGGCTCAAGACCCCTTTTGTAAAAGGTCAAACCATTCCCATTAAGAATTGCTGGCACTTCTCCACCGACGGCAAAGCGGTGGATGTCATTTTCTATGATGATGCCGACTTCATCAGCGGCATGAACCGCATTTACGTGGTGTTGAAATCCCATCGGGTGGTTATTCTGGCATTTTCGCTGATGGACAACCACTTGCACTTTGTCTTATACGGCGACTTCGAAGAATGTAACCGATTTGTGCACGACTATGTACGACGGACATCCCGCCACATCGCCATTACCCACGGAGACAATCGTAAGTTGGACGGCGTCCCTATCGACTATCAGATTGTTGATACAGATGCTTATCTCAAAACCGTCATCTGCTACACCATCAAGAACGCGCCCGTGGCAGGGCTTCCCTACAACGCCTGGGATTATCCATGGTCCAGCGGACCGTTATACTTCAGGCGCCCCGGCCTTTGGAGCGCACCAGTCTGGTTGGAATCCTCTCTGAAAACGTTATCCGATCTTGACCTTGGCATTCATGGCCTTAGGAATTACCTGAAAACCTATATGCCATTCCATGAGAATGTAAAGACAATCGGTAGTCTTGTCTTTCCCGGAGAGTATGTCGCTTTTGAGTTGGTCGAGATGATTTTCAAGAGCTGTAAGAGCTTCAACTATTTCTATTGCAAGACAAAAGAGGACGATGTGGATGCCCGCGGCGGTGATATCTCCCGTCTGTCCATACCAATGAAAGAGATGCGGCAGCATAAACGGGAGGTCTGTCAAGAACTATTCGGCGTAGATCATGTCAAGGGCCTGTCCACCGAGCAACGTTTGCGACTGGCGAGGACCCTGCGGGCGAGGTTCAACAGCTCACCCAGACAAATAGCGGCACTGTCGGGGCTTGTCTTTGATGAAGTAAAGGATAGACTCTAATCCAAGCTGCCCCAACGTCCAACCCGAAATTCGGAGCGCCGGACAACATGCCCTGCAGCGCCTATACCGCAGGTCAGCGGGCTGTCCGGGCCCAAATCGGCTCGGAGCGCCGGGCAACCCGCGCCTGACGCGCTATTTCGCGCCTCAGCGGGCGCTCCGAATTCCGGGTTGCAAGCGACTGTGAATTATCCTATATTTGCGGTATGAAACAGATGATCCTTTGGGCATCTATCGTGATGCTGGCAGTGGCCGGTTGTGCGCAGCCGGCAGAAAAACAATATGTGCGCAAGGCGGTCCGGATCATGGACAAGGATGGTTTGTTCGCCGAAGGGAAGACATGGGAAGAGGCACGCTTTGTGGCGCTGAAGGCCGAGCCGGCCACGATGGAGGATGCGCAGGACGTGGTCCGCAAGGCGCTCAAGGTGGCAGGCGGCAAACATTCTTTCCTGTGGACGAAAGACCAGATGGAAGAGCGCGCAGCGGAGGACATGGAAACGGCGCCGTCCGTGGAACTGCGGGACGGCGGGATCGCCGTCATCACGCTGCCCCATTTCAGCGGGCAGAATCAAGCTGAAAATCAACGATATGCCTTGACGGTGCTCAATGCATTGCCGGATTCCCTGTCCGGCGTAGTCATCGACCTTCGGGGCAATACCGGCGGCAACATGTATCCGATGATCGCGGCCGTACACCGCTTCCTGCCGGCCGGCACGCTCCTTCGCTTCAAGAGCCGGAAACACAACATGCCGGTAATGAAAGACTACGTCCTTCAGATGGTTGCTGTCGAAGCGCAAAATCAGATCAACTGTCCCGTCGCCATCCTGACTGACGAAAACACCGCCAGCTCGGGAGAGGCCGTTCTTCTCTGCTTCAGGGGATTGGACTATGCCCGGTCATTCGGCGCGCCTACTGCCGGCTACGCGTCCGCCAATCAGCCGAAAGCCTTGCCCGACGGCTCCCAGCTTGTGCTGACCATCAGTTGCGATATCGCCCGCACCGGGGAGGTCTTCTGTGACGACCCGATTGCACCTGACGTCGAGACGACCCAGGCGCTCGAAGACGCGCTTGTCTGGCTGAAACAATAGCCCGGCTCAGCGCAATGCCTCTTCGACGGCGGCATAGATCTGCTCCCCGCGGAGTCCGCGCCGCAGGATGGTGCCGTCGGGGGCGAAGAGAATCAGATGCGGGATGGCGTTGATGCCATAAAGCGCTCCCGGAATCTTCTGTGCATCCAGAATCTGATGCCAGGGCATATCCAGCTGGCTCAGCGCCCGTTCCGTATCTTCGCGCTTATCGCTGACAGCAATGCTGACAACGTCGAAGCGGTCGCCGTGGAAGGCTTCCCAGGTCTTCTTGATAAAGGGCATTTCCGCCTTGCAGGGACCGCACCAGGAGGCCCAGTGATCGAGCAGAATCAACTTGCCACGGCCCACATAATCAGAGAGTTTCACGTCTGATCCGTCGGGATTTCCTCCCTTGATCAGATAGTCCGTGAAGGGCTGCCCGGCTGCCGTGCGGTTCTGTACCTGGATGGCATCGTATGCCTTCCGGACCAGATAGAAGTCGCGGACCTTGCCGGATACCTGTGCATGAAGGGCCAGGAAACGGCTCGTATCTACGTAGGCCAGGTCTTCAAGGGCCAGCGCGCCGACCAGGTTGTCAGGGTTGGCCAGCACGACCGAATCGGTCAGGGCGGCCTTCTCTTCCCGCTGGTCGCGTTTGTATCCGTAGAAGCGCTTGTGGAATTCATTGTAAGCATCCATCATCGGCAGGCCGCCCGCGGTGCGTTCGTCAAGGTCCACCGTGACGGTGCCCGGCTCCAGAATGAGATGGACCCGCTCCTTGCCATGGCCGACGTAGGCATAGAAAGGCGCGTCCACCTTGCCTTCAAAAGCAAAACGGCCGTCCTGGACGGTAGTCATGGCCAGGGTGTCCTGGGCGGCTGCATCGATCAGCCAGACTTCCTTTCCGTCGGGAGCCGAATAAACGCCGTTCATCTGATAGTGCCGGCCGGTGCAGGAAGCCAGCAGGAGCAAGAGGGCCAGGGATGCCCAAAGAATCATCTTTTTCATAGCACAAAGATAGCGATTATTCATTCTGCCCGTCAGCCCGTCGCGCATTTGCGAAAAAAACCGTATCTTCGCTTCATCGAATCCCCTGTTTATGGAAGAGAAACGCACGATTTGGCTTGACTGGCTGCGCTTGACGGCCTGTTTTCTGGTGATGCTGACACACAGCGTCGAACCCTTTTATCTGGGTGGCGAAGGTTCTTTGATCCTGACCCATTCCGATGCCGTGTGGGCGGCTGTCCTGGATGTGTTCTCCAGGGCGGCAGTCGTGCTGTTTGTCATAGCCTCCAGTTATCTGCAGCTGCCGCTCCGTTATCCGGCCGGGGCGTTTTTCCGCCGGCGCGCAGCCCGGATTCTCCCTCCTTTTCTCGTGTGGACACTGGTCTATGCCCTTGTCTGGGGCGAGCCCGTCCAGAACTTCAAGGACCTTCTCTGGAATTTCAATTACGCCGCAGGGCATCTCTGGTTTGTCTACATGCTCATCGGCCTGTATCTCGTGATGCCGCTGCTCTCGCCCTGGGCGGAGAAAGTGGGCAGGCGGGAATTGCAGGTATACCTCGGTATCTGGCTGTTTACCACGCTGATCCCGCTGATCCGGGAGTGGCTGGGAGGCGCCGCGCCCGTCATCTACGGTCCCTCGGGCATCCCCAACCCGGCCAAATACCCGCTCTGGGGCGAGGCGAGCTGGAACAACTATGGCCTGTTCTATTACATCAGCGGCATGCTGGGCTATCTGCTGCTGGGCCTGTACTTCCGGAAATTCGTGGGTGAATGGTCCTGGAAGAAGACGCTGGCCATTGCCCTGCCGGTTTTCCTGGGCGGTTTTGCCATCGGCGTCTCCGGCTTTCTCCGCCGTGTCGCAGCAGACGCTCAGGGCATTTTCCCGGTGGAAGGCCCGGTGGGACTTGCCGCTCTCTGGGAGACCCCGTGGCTCAACGACAGCATCGGGGTGGCGATGATGGCGGTCGGCTGGATCCTGGTCCTGCGGAAATGCAATTCCGACAGCCGCTTCTATCGCGGGATCGTGCTCCCCGTGTCCCGGGCCAGCTACGGAATGTATCTGAGCCACCTGCTGGTGCTCAGTGCCGTGTCTGCCTGGCTGCGCAGTACGCTCAAACTGGGCCATGAAGGGCTGCTCGGCATCTGGACGACGCCCGTGCAGATGCTGGCTACGGCGCTGATCACGTATGGGCTCGTCGCCATCGCCTGCGTCCTCCTTCAAAAGATTCCCAGGATAGGAAAAATCATCGTCGGATAAGGAGCTGTTCGCCGGTATTCCCCGAACTCGTCGAAAAAAACAGCCGCTTGGTCGAAAAAACGGAGGACCGGCTGGCACGGGTGGTACTTTTGTGCCCAAGAAACACACAAAGCCATGAAAACCCGCGTAATGATCTTCCTGTCGGCCCTGTTGCTGAGCCTGCCGACCTTTGCCCAGAAAACCATCGTGACCGGCGTTGTCCGGGATTCCCTGACCCGGGAAGGAGAACCGGCCGCCGTGCTGCAGTTCTTCAAGAGCAGTGACACGGAGAAGCCCGTCGCCTTTACGACAGCCGACGAGGAAGGCCGTTTCATGCAGCGGCTGGACGGCTCCGGTGCCTATGAACTGCTGTTCAGCGGTATCGGCCGTCTGCCGGTCCGGCGCAATTTCGTCATTCCCGGTCAGCAGGACACGCTTGACCTGGGCGAGATTCTCATTCGTGACGACGTGGAGACGCTTTCGGCCGGTGTCGTGACGGCCCAGCGGACGCTGGTGAAAATGGAGGTCGACAAGATGACCTACGACGTATCCGGCGACGTGGACGCCAAGACCTCGACCGTGCTCGACATGCTCCGCAAGGTGCCGATGGTGTCGGTGGACGGCCAGGACAATATCACCGTCAACGGGAGCAGCAGCTTCCAGGTGTATGTGGACGGCAAGCCCAACCAGATGCTGTCGCAGAACGCCTCCACCATCTTTAAAGTCATGCCGGCCAGTACGGTCAAGAACATCGAGGTCATTACCAATCCGGGCGTGAAATACGACGCGGAAGGTGTGGGCGGCGTACTCAACATCACCACCAACCGCGAGGCGACAGGCGGAAGTTCCGTGGCCGACGGCTTTTACGGCACGGTGATGGGGATAGGTTCCACGCGTGGCGGCGGCGGCGGCGTGACGGCCAGCATGCAAAAAGGAAAGTTCGCAATGAGCCTCAGCGCCAATGGCATGTACAACTCGATCCGTGGCACCGAGACCGACCTGGTGCGCGTCCAGGACAATGGCTTCTCCACGTCCACACATACGGCTACCGGCATGAAAATGCCCATGGCGATGGTCAACGGCAGCGCCAGCTACGAGATCGACAGTCTGAACCTCGTTTCGGCCACCCTCGGCTTCATGTCGTTCGGCATGAAGAACGACAACGGTTTCACCAATACGATCCTGGTCTCTCCGGAAGCCGGCACCTACAGCTATTCGGGCACGCTTTCCACGACCAACAACCGGAACAACATTTCGGTCGGTGCCGACTACCAGCACCTCTGGGCCGGTGTGCCGGGCCGCAGCTTCGTGTTGAGCTACCAGTACAACGGCGCTCCTTCCGTCAACAACAGCACGACGCTCATGGATGCCACTTCCTTTGCCGGCTTCGATTTTACCGACCGCAAGAGCGACGGCCGCACCGGCTCGAACGACCACACCGTGCAGGCCGACTTCACCACGCCGCTGGGCAGCAAGCACAGCCTCTCTACCGGCGCCAAATACTTGGACCGGCACAATTCCTCCGACCAGACCGACTACCTGCGGGAAGGCGGCACCTGGCACGAGAACCCCGCCAGCAGCCTCAAGTATGATTTCTACAACCGCATCGCGGCTGCCTATGCGGAGCTGACCGGCAACTACGGCGCGTTCAGCCTGAAAGCGGGCGTGCGCTATGAATACACCTTTCAGAGCTACAAGTCCTCGAAGGAGAGCGGCACTTTCCGCGTCAACTACGGCAACCTCGTGCCCAGCGCCAGTCTGCAGTGGACACTGAGCCCCATGCAGAACATCGGCCTGAGCTACAACATGCGCATCAGCCGCCCCGGCATCTCCTACCTGAACCCGTACGTCGACACCTCCGATCCGACCGCCCGGACCTATGGAAATCCCGACCTGGAAGCGGAACGCGGACACAATGTCTCGCTGGTGTACAACTTCTATTCGCCCAAGGCGATGGTCAATGCCACCCTGCGCTACACCTACGCCGGCAACGGCATCTCGGCATACAGTTTCTATGATCCCGACAACGTGATGAACACGACCTACGGCAACATCGTCCAGAACCAGAACCTCGGCCTGAACATGTTCCTGATGCTGACCCCGACCTCCAAGACCCGCATCATGCTCAACGGCGGATTCGGCTACAGCGACCTGCGCAGCGCCCAGCTGGGTCAGCAGAACGCTGGCTGGAACTACAACGCACTGCTGGGTGTGCAGCAGACGCTGCCCTGGGACCTGCGCCTGAGCGCCAATTTCATTACGTCCGGAAAACAGATCACGCTGCAGGGATGGTCGACCGGCATGTCGATCGGGATGCTGGGCCTGACCAAGACCTTCCTCGACGACCGCCTGAGCCTTTCTGTCAATGGCCTGGTGCCACTGGCCAAGGGCTTCAAGATGACGATGAACTCGCATACGGCCGGCAGCGGCTTCATTTCCGACACGATTACGCGCATTCCGATGAGCGCCATTACCTTCCAGATCAGCTGGAGCTTCGGCAAGCAGGGCAATTATTCCGCCAAGCGCGCCCGCCGTTCCATCGAGAACGAAAGCCAGCTCAACACTTCCACTACCGCCGAGTCGATGAGTTCGGTGATCCTCTAGAAAATGTTCGGACGCCCGGTTCCGGCCGGGCATCTTTTTTACTATCTTTGCAATATGGCCGTGCGCAACAAAAAGAACTATATCATCGACCTCGCCCAGTTGATCGCCTGGGTGGGGTTGCTGTTTTCACCAGCGCTGGTTGACCTGACGGTTACGGGCAAACTGCACTCTTTCGTCATCGTCTTCAAGGGAACCGCGTTTTTCGTGCTCCCGCTCTTCACCCTCTACGCCCTGAATTATTATTACCTGGTTCCTTATTTTCTCCACAGGAAAGGGACGGCCCGGTGGTTCTTTCTCATCAATGCCGTGATTCTCCTGGCCTGGAACCTGGTTCGTTTCACCCGTCCCGTGAATTTTCCCCAGGAGGTCATCGACCAGTTCGGGCAGCATATCTGGGCCATGTACGTAGGCTCTATCCTTGCAGCGGTTTTCATGCAGGCGCTGGTCATTGCCATCGCCGTCGGCATCAGGCACATCATGCGCAGCAACGAGCAGAAGATGGAAGCGGAGGAGCAGCAGCGCAAAAACACCGAGGCGGAGTTGGTCTGGCTCAAGAACCAGCTCAACCCGCATTTCCTCTTTAACACGCTCAACAACATCTCTTCGCTCACGCAGATCGACCCGGACCAGGCCCAGGAGCGCATCGGCCAGCTCAGCGACGCGCTTCGCTATGCGCTCTACGACAGCGAGGCGGGGAAAGTGCCGCTGGCGGGCGAAGTGGCCTTTATGGAGAATTACATCGACCTGATGGCGCTGCGCTGCAACGAGCATACCCGCATCGAACGCGCCCTGCTGCTTCCCGACCAAGAGGTGATGATCGCGCCGCTGCTCTTTATCTCCTTGATCGAGAATGCCTTCAAACACGGTGTCAGCGCGCGGAATGACTCGGTGGTGCGCATCGACCTGCATGCCGAGGGCGATGATCTCTGCTTCTCCTGCGAGAATACGCTCTTCGAAAAAGGGACAGACGACCGCAGCGGTTCCGGCATCGGCCTGGTCAACCTTCGCCGCCGGCTCGAACTGATCTATCCCGGCCAGTATACATACAACCAGTCTGTGACTGACGGCATGTACCGTGTAGAGATCCGGCTCAAGAAACTGTTGTGATGGAAGCGCTCAAATGTGTCATTGTCGACGACGAGCCGCTGGCCGTCAAGATGCTGGAGAACTATGTGGCGCGCACGCCCTTCCTGTCTCTGGCCGGCGCCTTTACGGATTCGATGGAGGCGCTCGCGCAGTTGCCTGTCCTGCGGCCCCAGCTGGTTTTCCTCGACATCCAGATGCCCGACCTGAACGGCCTGGAGCTGTCGCGCATGGTACCGGCCGGCACGCGCATCATCTTTACCACAGCCTTCAAGCAATATGCTTTCGAAAGCTACGAAGTGTCGGCCCTGGACTATCTGCTCAAGCCCATCCGCTACCAGAAGTTCCTGGAAGCCGCCACGAAGGCGCAGCAATGGTTCGCCCGCGAAGAAGCGCGTCCTGCACCGCCGCCGGCCGTACCGGCTTCCTTCTTCCTGAAAGTGGACGGCCGTCTGCGCAAAGTGGACCTGGCTGACATCCTTTATGTGGAAGGCATGAAAGATTATGTGCTGATGCACCTGGCTTCAGAAAAACAGCCGCTCGTCACGCACAGCACCATGAAGAATATGGAAGAGCAGCTCCCCGCCGATGCCTTCCTGCGCGTCCATCGCTCGTTCATCATTTCGCTCGATCGCATCGACAGCGTCACCCGCGACGGCGACGTGATCGTGGCCGGCCACCTCATCCCTGTCACCGACAGCTACCGCCCCCGTTTCGAGGAATACCTGCAGCAACACAGCCTGTGACGGGAGCGCTGCTACGCTTTTCTGTCCATTTGCCCGCAACCCGGAATTCGGAGCGCCCGCTGAGGCGCGAAATAGCGCGTCAGGCGCAGGTTGCCTGGCGCTCCGAGCCGATTTGGGCCCGGACAGCCCGCTGACCTGCGGTATAGGCGCTGCAGGGCATGTTGCCCGGCGCTCCGAATTTCGGGTTGGACCGAGCGGGGCTCAATAACGGACCTCGGCAGATCCCAGCAGACACCGCCGGATCAGGACCGGAAGATGATTACTTCAGGAAGACGAAAAAGACGGCCAGGACCAGGCAGGCGAAGGCGGCCAGATGGTTCCACTGGAGCGGCTGACCCTTGAAGACGAACATGACGATGATGGAGAAGACGGTCAGCGAGATGACTTCCTGAATTACCTTCAGTTGCATCAGGTTGAACGGTCCGCCGTTACCCTGGAAGCCGATGCGGTTGGCCGGCACGGTGAGGCAGTACTCGAAGAAAGCGATGCCCCATGAGAAGAGAATCACGCCGATCAGCGGCCAACTGGTCGAGATTTTCATTTCTTGCAATTTGAGATGCCCATACCAGGCGAAAGTCATGAAGATGTTGGAACAGACCAGCATCAGGATGGTCCAGAAAGCTTGCATGTGATTCAGCGTTTATTTCGGGGCGCAAAGATAGCAAGGAGATGGACAGATTGGCACAGCAATGACAATAAAAAATAAAACGCCCCTCCGGGGCATTAACAGCCGGAGGGGCGAGAACTTCTCTATTCTCCAATTATTCGGCAGTCTGCTTGATGGAGAACCAGCCGAATCCTTTCGGATAGGATGTCGTGTCGGTTATCGCGGCGGCTACCGGCTCACGATCTTTCCCTGTGTCGTTTTCCTCAAAGTGAAAAGTGTATCGAACTGTCCTGTCATTGACCCGCTCCCGTCCCTTATATTGCACATAGGGCGCATCAAAGTTGACTTTTTCAAACAGGAAATCGTTCAATACCCGTGTATTCTCTTCCCCGCTTGGAAGTGTAGCGGGATAGGATGCCGTAATGGTGAAAGTCCCGCCCTCCTTGCCGATCGTATTGCTGGACCGGGGCTCAACATGAATCTGCATCAATGAGGTGCCCAAGGCATTCTTTACAGCTGTCGTATCAATGTAAAGTTGGTAGACGACTGTATCATCCGTACTCTTGGTCGAACGGAAGAGACCGCCAAACAGCCCCTCCTCCAATTGCGCACAACTACTTGTGAGCGCAACTATTGCAAGTAATGCATAAAAACTTTTTTTCATAATGTGATGTGTGTTTAAAAAGTGCGTATGTATGTTTTAAAAAAGTTGACGATTTATTTATTGTATAGATGCAAGAATCACCAAAATGTTGCATCGCAGACATTACTGATTTTGAGACCACCCTGTGTATATATGTCCTCCGTAAGCATAATAACTACCTTCTGACAGGTATCCCAAGAAGAATCCATCGCCACCAGAATTGATGCCCCATTTAAAATCAGAGTATGTAGCTATAATATTCTGCTCCAATATGTTACCAGATAAATCGGTCACGACTTCAATATGTTGAACAGAAAGCCATTTATAGCCATCTATCAAATAGGCATGTCCATTAATAAAATCACTATCAGGATACCCGTCGCATAAAACCGGCCTGTCGTTCCTGATTTCATTCATTATTGAAGAAGAAGAGAATGATTGTTGACTTACTCCTGTCAAATAAAATGAAGAAAGAGTACTGGGAATATTAGAACTAGGAGTAGCCCCATAATAGCCATATATATCAAATCCGTAATACGTTCCACTGCGATAGCTAATTAAAGCACAAAGCGCCGCCGTATAAGGATCATCATCATCGATATAATACCAACTGGGGTTCATTGAATCCCATGTTGTTGAGGTTGGATTGGAGAAATTATAGATATAGGGTTGCTGATTATAATAACTATTGCAACTAGCTCCGGCATAAATATCATTAGGGAACCCAAATTCATAATGAGTGTAGTACAGAAGTTGTGCAATCGCTGTTACAAAACATCCTACAGGACATTTTTCACTGGATGTTGCCAGAGGAGCAGCGTTATTAAAGGGAGCAAATTGATGCCATGTAGTTGAAGTCAGGTGGGGGTAATATTGATTAATTAATGTATCAATGATGATAACTGATTCAACTTCAGAAGTATCAGGATCCATATCTCGAATTGCCTCTTTTTTCTTTTTCAAGTCGTAAATCTTTTGCATTTGGACCCATTCCATCCGATTCCCCTGTGACTTTGCGGAATCATAGTTTGAAGTACGATTCTCAATGATATAATTTCGGATCGACTCAAATAATGCGATCTCATGACGAGAAGGTCTCTGACTTACACGGAATCCTCCTGCTTCTCCTTCAGCAATAACAGGAGAACTTGAATAGTCGCCTGAAATAATAAACCATCTGCCATCAATCAGATTCACAATGAATACATACACATCTTCACCTATAGAATGACGATTAATGCTTTCTATCAGATTATGAGAAATGTTCATACGAACATCTAAATATTTCTCAACATCAGATTGCGTAATTCCTTTTGACAATTGTTCATTGATCGCTTTGGTCTGGAGTTCTCGTTGGGCAAGCAGTGCCTCTTTCTTATTGGTGAGAGACTGGTCAATCGGTTCGGCGCAAGAGAACAAGAGGGCAAGCGTGAACAGGAGTACCCATGCACTTGAGAATAGTGTTTTCATCGGGTGTTTGATTTTTGACAAAATTAAGTTATATTTCCTTAAAAAATCCTTCCTTCACAAGGCCCCAATGCCATTTTCGTAAATATTCGGGTTAACTGGTTGATTTACAAAGTGCTTCAAAAAACGATTTTCAAATGATCAAGAAAATTGCAGAAAGATAAAAAGAATGCATGACTATCAAAATGTTTCCGAAAATGAGTTTTGGCATCACATTGGTAATCAATGAAATACGGTCAAAAAATCCGAAAATGGTGAAAATTCTTTGATTTTTGCCGCTTTTATTCGATTTTTGAGGATTAAAAAAAATGCGATGATGAAAAAACTGTTGATTCTTTTCACGGCCCTGATGCTGGCTTCTTTCCAATTGAACGCTTATATCCCCGACGGAGATGAAGGGGAAGATCCGGAAGAGATTGAACTTACCCAGCAGGGCGGTGAGGATCCCACGTCGAGCAACACATGCCTTGTTCAAGCGTTCAAGACTCAAACAACGGTTTTTGTAATGATAAGTAATTTTACCGGGAGTCTGTCTGCGGTAGTCTACGGGGGCTCCGGGAACTTGTTCGAACATAAATCCATAAATGGGTCAGGACTTCTGGTTATTGATATATCATCGCTGAATGGCGGAGACTATTCTATCGTCATTCAAGCTGGCCATTGTTATTTAGGGTTCTTCACCATCAAGTGATGCGACAATTTCTTCCAATAGCCATAATCTGTTTATTTTTACCCTGTGCCCAGACCTGCTCCTCTGACAGAGGAGCGGTATATGCTGATTTGGTTCGTATCGACCAGATTCTGAACGAGCAGCCAACGGCTGCACGCGATTCTTTGACGGCAATGAATCCGGCACAAATGGATGACAGGGAGAAGGCCTATTATAATTTACTGCTGACCATTGCTGATCACAAGAATCACATTGATTTTACGAGTGATTCATCCATTTCTTCTGCCAGACAATTTTACCTGAATCATACACACGATTATCGTCAACAAGCTCGCTCCTGCTTCTATCATGGAATAGTCCTTTCCTATATTTCACCTTTAGACACATCCTCGTTCCATTATATGAAGGAGGCGGCGACATTGGTTGAAAAGCATGGTGTTCAAGATGACAGGCTTATCGCACTTCTGTCTGCTTATATTGGCAAGATTCATTCATCCAATGGCAATGTCCTTGAATCATTGGATTATTTCCAGGCAGCGGTAGATGCGGAAGGAAGACTGGGCAATAACAGAAATCAGATTATTGACTATTGCTATCTGTTAACCAATATGATAAAAGCTGATGATGAACGCTCTCATCTTGTCATGCAACAATTAGACAGTGTCCTGACGCTTCATCCAGCGTGTCACCCAACCAGTGTAGATAATGCGAAGGCCCTCTATCATTTGTATGTGAGCCATCAATATGACAGTGCGCTTTTCTATTGCCAGCTTTGGAATCCGACGCCCGGCGATATTGGAACCAAACAGCAGTTGCTTGCCAGTATCTATAAACGAGCTGGCCCTGTTGATAGCGCAATCCGCTGGGAGAGGATCGCTTATTCGAATCGCAGAAGCAAAGATTCATCGATTTACTATTACTATTTCTATTCGTTAGCAGATTTATACGATCAACAAGGCAACGCTGACTCGGCGGCACACTACGCGCTGATGGCGTATCGTTCGCTCCGGGACGTAATGGACGATAGGACAGAGAAAAGGGTGATGGAGCTGGAGAGGCAGTACGATGTGTCATCCCGGGAAGCCGCACTGGCAAAGACGCGCCATCAACGCAATCTGCTGATTGTCGCGGTATGTGCGCTCGTCTTGCTGCTGGCCAGCTTCCTGCGCCAGCGATTCATGCAAAAAAAGCAGCGTGCGGCGGAGACCATGGCCAACAGCGTGATCTACGCGGCGGCCAGGACACACCAGAATACCCTCTCCCAACTCAAGGAATTACAGCGGAAGCCCAAGTTCCGGACCGTGGAATCCCTGCAGGACAATATCAGCGTCATCACCAAAGACCTTCGCCGGGGCTTTACGCAGCATTTTTCAGAGGCGCTGGCCAACAACCTCGCTTCACTGCCGCCGCACATCCGGCAATCGGTCGAGAAACTGTCGGGCGAACGCGCAAAGATTGTATATATCCTGACCGAGCTGGGCTACAGTGAAAGCGAAATCGCCGAATTCACATGCACGTCGATTGATTCCGTTCGCACCATCGGCAACAACAACGAGAAAGTGCTGAGTTGATTTTCTTGTGCGGATTCTCCATCTTTTGATTATCTTTGCACCTTGCAATCTCATCCGATGGAACCGATCAAGCACGAATGCGGCATCGCCATGATCCGGCTGCTCAAGCCGCTTCAGTATTACAAGGAAAAATACGGTACGGAACTCTATGCGCTGAACAAGCTCTATCTCATGATGGAGAAGCAGCACAACCGCGGACAGGAGGGCGCCGGCATCGCCAGCGTCAAGCTCGTGACTGCCCCCGGCCATGAGTTCATGTTCCGCGAAAAGGCCCTCGGCAAGGACGCCATCACGAATGTCTTCGCCGACGTGCACCGGCAGATCGAAGACGCGCCCGCCGGAGAACAGCCTCCCTTCATCGGAGAGCTCTACATGGGGCATCTGCGCTATTCGACCACCGGCCGCAGCGGCATCAAGTACGTCCATCCCTTCCTGCGCCGCAACAACTGGAAAGCCAAGAACCTCTGCATCTGCGGCAACTTCAACATGACCAACATCGACGAGGTGTTCGGCATGCTGGCCGACCAGGGACAGTATCCCCGCATCAACGCGGACGCTTATATCCTGCTGGAACTGATGGGCCACCGCCTGGACCGCGAAGTCGAGCGCAACTACGTTGACGCCAAGAAGCTCAACCTGGAAGGCAAGGAAATCACCAGCTATATCGACCAGCACGTCAGAATCGCCAACGTGCTCAGCACCACCATGCATCACTTCGACGGCGGTTACGTGGTCTGCGGCCTGACCGGCAGTGGCGAACTCTTCGCCATGCGCGATCCCAACGGCATCCGCCCCGCCTTCTGGTATGCGGACGACGAGCTGCTGGCCGTCGCCAGCGAACGCCCCGTGCTCCAGACTACCTTCGCCGCCGAGATCGACCAGGTCCACGAACTGATGCCCGGCCAGGCCCTGATCGTCAACGGCCGCGCCGAACGCTCCCTGCAGCAGATCATTCCGGCCGGCAAGCTGGCCGCCTGCAGCTTCGAGCGCATCTACTTCAGCCGGGGCAACGACCGCGACATCCACCTGGAGCGCAAGAAACTGGGCTTCCAGCTGCGCGACCGCATCCTCAAGGCCGTCGACAACGACATCGAACACACCGTCATCTCCTATATCCCCAACACCGCCGAAGTGGCCTATTACGGCATGGTCGAAGGCATCCGCAGCCTCTATCCGGGCGTGCGGGCCGACAAGATCGTCTCGAAAGACATCAAGCTCCGCACCTTCATCACCGAAGGCAGCGCGCGCAACGACCTGGCCGGACATGTCTACGACATCACCTACGGCACCCTCGAACCGGGCCGCGACAACCTGGTGGTGATCGACGACAGCATCGTCCGCGGCACCACCCTGCGTGAAAGCATCATCCGCATCCTCGACCGGCTCCACCCGAAGAAGATCGTGATCGTGAGTTCCAGCCCGCAGGTGCGCTACCCCGACTGGTACGGCATCGACATGGCCCGTCTCGACGAATTCATCGCCTTCATCGCCGCGGTGACGCTGCTGCAGGAGCGGGGCCAGGAGTGGCTGTTCGAAGAAATCTACCGCCAGTGCAAGGCCCAGGAGAAGCTGCCGGCCGACCAGTGCCGCAACTACGTGCGGCGCATCTACGATCCCTTCACCGACGAGGAGATCAGCGCCAAGATCGTGCAGTTGCTCCGCACCCCCGACGTCAAAGCCGAGGTCGAGATTGTCTACCAGTCGCTGGACGGCCTGCACAAAGCCTGCCCGAGCCATCCGGGCGACTGGTATTTCAGCGGCGACTACCCCACTCCGGGCGGCTACAAGCTGCTGAACCGCGCCTATATCGATTATTACGAAAACGAATATCTGAAGAAGTGATGAAAGCCATTACCCGCACTGATTTCCATTTCCCGGGACAGACCGGCAAATATGTCGGCAAGGTCCGGGACGTCTACTTCATCGGCGGAAAATACATCGTGCTGGTCGCCAGCGACCGCATCTCCGCCTTCGACGTGGTCCTGCCCAAGGGTATTCCCTGCAAGGGACAGGTTCTCAACCAGATTGCATCCAGCTTCCTCGACAAGACCGCCGACATCGTTCCGAACTGGAAGATTGCCGAGGTCGACCCCATGGCCACCGTCGGCATCCTCTGCGAGCCTTTCAAAGTGGAAATGGTCGTCCGCGGCTACCTCGCGGGACACGCCTGGCGCGAATACAAGGCCGGCAAGCGCACGCTCTGCGGCGAAGTGCTGCCCGAAGGCATGCGGGAGAATGAGAAACTGCCCCACCCCATCATCACGCCGACCACCAAGGCGGCCGAAGGGCACGACGAGGACATCAGCCGCGACGAGATCATCGCGCAGGGGCTGGTTTCCGCGGAGGATTACGCCCGGCTGGAGAAATACACCCTGGCCCTCTTCCAGCGCGGCCAGGAACTCGCAGCGGAGCGCGGCCTGATCCTGATGGACACCAAGTACGAGTTCGGCAAGCGCGACGGCAAGATCTACCTGATGGACGAGATCCACACGCCCGACTCCTCGCGCTACATCTACAAGGAAGGTTACGAAGAGCGCCTCGCCCGGGGCGAGCGCCAGAAGCAGCTCTCCAAGGAATTTGTGCGTGAATGGCTGATGGCCAACAATTTCCAGGGCAAGGAAGGGCAAGTGGTCCCGCCGATGACCGACGAAGTCGTGGCCGGCATCACCGACCGCTACATCGAGCTCTACGAGCACATTACCGGTGAGAAATTCGTCAAGCACGAAGACAAAGACATCGAGGGCCGTATCGAGAAGAACATCAACAAATTCTTGTCGGCTTAAAAATTTTTGTTACCTTTGCGGTCCTATAGGGACCTTGGAGAGATGCTCGAGTGGCTTAAGAGGCACGCCTGGAAAGCGTGTATACCCCAAAAGGGTATCTCGGGTTCGAATCCCGATCTCTCCGCCAACTTTTAAACACAACTGAAATGAAAAAAGTACTGTTTACCTTGATCCTCGCAGCCGGTATTTTCACGATGAGCAGCTGCTCGAAGGAGTGCAACTGCACCGCCAAGTACAACGGAGAAGTCGTCTATGAAACCACCGTTGACCTGGAAGAAGGTGACAAATGCGCCGATTACAACAAGATGATCAGCATTCCGATCATCGGTGTCTCCGCAGAACTGAAATGCACGCCGATCCTCTTCTAAGTCAATAATTTGGACAGAAGAAAGATCTTCAACTATGTATTCCGGGCCTTGCTCGGAATACTTTTTTTATTGTCCGCCACGTCGAAACTGACCGGAATCGATGATTTCGAAATGTACCTGTTCAGTTTCGGCTGGTTCAGCCTCGGCAGCTGCTACCTGCTGGCCCGGCTGGTGATTGCGGCGGAATACACCCTGGGGCTGCTGCTGATCGGGAATTTCCATCCCCGGCTGGCTTTCTGGGGAAGCCTGGCGATGCTGGGCGGCTTCTCGCTCTTTCTGGCGGGACTGCTGCTCGCGGGCCGGCAGGACAACTGCCACTGTTTCGGCGAATGGGTCGACCTCAACCCCGCACAATCCCTCCTCAAGAACGCCGGCATGCTGGTCCTGCTGCTGCCCGGCGCACGCATGACGCCCTTCCGCGTGAAGCACAAGGGCCTGTGGCTGGCCCTGGCCTGCATCGTGCCGCTGGCCACGGTCCTGATCGTCTCCCCGCCCGACAACTGGCGCTACGACGCGTACGCCAGGCACGCACTGGTCAATGAGCAGGCGCTGCAGGAATCCCTTGACAGCGGACTCCTGCCGGATTCCGTAACGGAAGGCGAGCGTGTGGTCTGCTTCTACAGCCTCAAGTGCCATTTCTGCAAGATGTCAGCCCAGAAGCTGGCGATGCTGCGGACTCGCGACGAGTTTTCTTCCGCTCCGGTCATCGTGATCTTCGGTCGTGGCGCCGACACCGACACGACCCTCTTTTTCGAAGATACCGGCCTGGTGCCCGACGAAGTCCATTTCATGGAGCCCGCCGACTTCCTCCGCATCACCAACGGCCGTTTTCCCCTCCTGCTCGTGCTGCAAGACGGCGCGGTCCATGAAGCTTACAATTACAGAAATTTGCACTGATCGACGCAACATTCCGACTTTTTCTGCATCTTTATAGTATAAATAGTTTAAAAGGTATCATCATGCCCCTCAACAAACCCAAACGCCTCGGCTTTTTCGCCATGCTGCTCGCCCTGTTGGGCATCGGCGGCTGCTCAGAAATCAACGGCATCAACAATATGGCCATGTACGGCACACCCACGGCCGACTGGTCAGTCAAGGGCAAGGTCCTGGATCCAGACGGCAAGCCCGTTGCGGGCATCCAGGTGATTCTTGGCAATCATTATGAAGACGGACCCGGCGTGATCTATGACAATCACTATATTCCCATAGACACCGTGAATACCGGTGTTGACGGCAGTTTTTCTTACCAGAAGCACGGCTTCCCCATCGAGCATCTCCAGATTGATACCCACGACATTGACGGGGAAGCGGGCGGCGGCGAATTCCAGGACGCCACGATTCTGGTCCGCAACATCGAATATAAGGACAAGAAGGGATGGTATGTTGGCAAGGCTGACATCTCTGTGCCTGACATCAAACTGAAAAAGAAATGACGGGCAAGCACGTCGGTCCCGTCAAGCGCGCGAAACTTGAACTCTTCGCAAAACTGCAGGACAAGCACATCGAAGCGCACCGTCTCCGACAACTTTTCTGGGAATGCACGCTGCGTTGCAACGCAGCGTGTCTGCATTGCGGCAGCGACTGCCGGGTGAGTTCCGAATGCAAGGACATGCCCGCTACAGATTTCCTGCGGGTCATCAACTCCCTCACCCCGCACGTCGATCCGCACACCACTTTCATCATCCTCACGGGCGGCGAACCGCTGATGCGGCGCGACCTTGAGCACGTGGGCAGGGAGCTTTACCGGCGCGAGTATCCCTGGGGCATGGTAACCAACGGCATCCTGCTCGACCGGCGGCGCTTCGACGGCCTGCTGGCCAGCGGCATCCACACCGCTACCGTGAGCCTCGACGGCTTTCAGGAGGAGCACACCTGGATGCGGGGGCATCCCAAAGCGTTTGAAAACGCGTCGAACGCCATCCGGATGATGGCGCAGGAGCCCGGCTTCATCTTCGACGTGGTGACCTGCGTCAACCAGCGCAGCCTCCCCCGCCTCGCCGAATTCAAGGAATATCTCATCTCGCTGGGTGCCCGCGCATGGCGCATCTTCACCATCTTCCCGGTGGGCCGCGCCAAGTTGTATCCGGAGCTTCAGCTGAGCAACGAACAATTCACGCAGGTCATGGATTTCATCGTGGCCACGCGCAAGGAGGGCCGCATCGCGCTGAATTTCGCTTGCGAGGGTTTCCTGGGCGGTTTCGAGAACGAAGTCCGGGACAGTTTCTACCACTGCGAGGCCGGCGTCTCGGTGGCCTCGGTCCTGGCCGACGGCTCCATCTCGGCCTGCCCGAGCATCCGTTCCAAATTCTACCAGGGCAACATCTATCAGGATGATTTCTGGACGGTCTGGAACGATCGTTTCGAGATGTACCGCGACCGCAGCTGGGCGCGTCAGGGCATCTGCGGTGACTGCAAGATGTTCCGTTACTGCCGCGGCAACGGCATGCACCTCCACGACGAAGAAGGCAAACTCCTCGTCTGCCACTACAATCGTCTGACCAGATAACGACTGCGGCTTGTGCTTGGGCGCTCTGGGGTTTGCTTTTCGGACCTTCGCTTCGCTCATCCCTCCCACCGCTTCGCGGCGGGCCCCTCCCGCTATCAAGCGCGGGTGCTTAGGGTCCTCAAATCAAATCCCCACCCGCGCCTGGTCGCACAAGCCAATAGCTATTTCCAGTAATTTTTATATCTTTGCCGGATATATCGATAAAGATTATTCACGGCATGATTACAAAACAGCAGGTTGAAGCCTTCGGTTCGATCGAGACTCCCTTCTATTTCTACGACATGGATCTCCTGCGCCAGACGCTCGACAGCTATAAAGCGCAGATCGACAAGTATGGTTACAACGCGCACTATGCGCTGAAAGCCAATGCCAACGACCGCATCCTCGATACCATCCGCAGCTACGGCCTCGGCGCCGACTGCGTGAGCGGCAATGAAGTGAAGTTGGCCGTACGCTCTGGCTTCGACCCGCAGAAAGTCGTGTTCGCCGGTGTCGGCAAATCCGACAAAGAGATCAAAGCCGCCCTGCGCGCCGGCATCTTCAGCTTCAACTGCGAAAGCGTGCCGGAAATCCAGATCATCAACGACCTGGCCGCCGGCATGGGCAAGAAAGCGCGCATTTCGATCCGCGTCAACCCCGACATCGATGCGCACACCCACAAATACATCAGCACCGGCCTGAAAGAGAACAAGTTCGGCATCAGCCCCTGGGCCTTCCAGGATGTCGCCGGGCTCCTCGCCCGCTGTACGCACATCGAGTTCCTCGGCCTGCATTTCCACGTAGGCTCGCAGATCACCGAACTGCCCGTGTTCGCCCTGCTGTGCCACCGTGTCGAAGAACTGCAGCAGTGGTTCATCGAGCACAGGATCCCCGTCCGCAACCTCAACCTCGGCGGCGGCCTGGGCATCAATTACCAGGACCCGAACGGCGACCCGGTTGCCCATTTCGCCGACTATTTCGATACCATCCACCGGAACCTCGTGGTCCGTCCCGGACAGAACGTCCACTTCGAGCCGGGCCGCGCCCTCGTGGGCCAGTGCGGCCATCTCATCAGCCGCGTGCTCTATGTGAAGGTGGGCAAAGAGAAGAAATTCGCCATCCTCGACGCGGGCATGAACGACCTGATCCGTCCCGCGCTCTACCAGGCACATCACGCTATCGAGAATCTCTCGTCCACGGGCCGGAAGCTGCGCTACGACGTGGTTGGGCCGGTCTGCGAATCGAGCGACTGCTGGGGCCAGAAGCGCCTGGTCAGCCGTTGCGAGCGCGGCGACCTCTTCGCCATCCACTCGGCCGGCGCCTATGGGCAGGTGATGGCCATGAAATACAACCAGCGCGACCTGGCGAAAGCCGTTTATTCCGACGATTTGAAGTAGTTATAGAAAGATATGTTTGAGAATCTGACCGACAGGCTGGAAAAATCATTCCGCCTCATCAAAGGACAAGGCCGTATCACGGAGGTCAACATCTCCGAGACCATGAAGGATGTGCGCAAGGCGCTCCTCGACGCCGATGTCAGCTATAAAATTGCCAAGAATTTCTGCGACGAAGTCAAGCAGAAGGCCATCGGCCAGGACGTGCTCAAGGCCGTCCGCCCCGAGCAGATGATGGTCAAGATCGTCCACGACGAACTCGTGGAACTCATGGGCAGCGAGGCCTCTGACATCAACGTCAAGGGCAATCCGGGCATCGTGCTGGTCGCCGGTCTCAACGGCTCCGGTAAGACCACCTTCTGCGGCAAGCTGGCGCTCAACCTCAAGAGCAAGCGCGGCATGAAGGTGCTGGTCGCCGCGTGCGACACCTTCCGCCCCGCCGCCATCGAGCAGTTGAAGACGCTCTGCGGCCAGATTCAAGTGGAGTGCTACTCCGAGGACGGCGTGAAAGATCCGATCCGGATTGCGCTGAACGCCATCAGGAAAGCCAAGGCCGAAGGTTACTCCGTGGTCGTGATCGATACCGCCGGCCGTCTGGCCGTCGATCAGGAGCTCATGGACGAGATCTCCGCCCTGCACAAGGCCGTCAACCCGACGGAAACCCTCTTTGTGGTCGATGCGATGACCGGCCAGGACGCCGTGGAGACGGCCAAGACCTTCAACGAGTACCTCGATTTCGACGGTGTGGTCCTCACCAAGATGGACGGTGACACGCGCGGTGGTGCGGCGCTGTCCATCAAGGCCGTTGTCGGCAAGCCCATCAAGTTCGTCTCTTCGGGCGAAAAGATGGAGGCGCTCGACATCTTCTACCCGAAGCGCATCGCCGACCGCATCCTGGGCATGGGCGACGTGGTCACGCTCGTCGAAAAGGCGCAGGAGCAGTTCGACGAGGAGGAAGCCCGCCGGCTCCACAAAAAGATTGCCCGCGACCAGTTCACGTTGCAGGACTTCTACGACCAGATCCAGCAGATCAAGAAGATGGGGAACATCAAGGATCTGGCTTCGATGATTCCGGGTGTGGGCAAAGCCCTTCGGGACGTAGATATCGACAACGATTCCTTCAAGCAGACCGAGGCCATCATTCTCTCGATGACGCCCTACGAGAAGGAGAATCCGACCTACATCAACGGCAGCCGCCGCAAGCGCATCGCCGCCGGCAGCGGCACGACCATCGCCGATGTCAACCGTCTTCTCAAGCAGTTCGAAAGCACCCGCAACGTCATGAAGAAGATGACGACCACCAATCCGATGGCCGCCCGTCTCATGAAGAAAAAGAAACGCCGCTGACGCTTCGCTGGCTCTGTTTTTCGTCCCGCTCGCAGAAAAATGCTCGCGGCTCCGAAAAAACACCCGCCAGCTACGCGCCTGAAAGCGCAAGCTATAATTGATCGTTACGGTAGGAATAGTGGCTGCGCAGTTGTTCGAAGTTTTCCGGATGGCTGCGCAGTGCGGCATCATCACGCCAGATGTCGTAGGAGGTTTGCGGAAGGGGAATGCCGGTGATACGGAAGGTTTTCAGGGCGTCGATGCCGAAGGCCTCGCCGAGGGCGCGGACAACGGCGGTGGTGCCGTTCATCTTGCCCTGGATGGAGTAGCCGGCGATGTGGGGCGTGGCGATGTCGGCGGCGGCGAGCAGATCCGGGTTTATCGCCGGTTCGTTTTTCCAGACGTCGATCACGACGCGGCCCAGCTGCGGCCGGGCGGACAACAGTGCTGCTTCATCGACGACTTCACCACGGGAGGCGTTGAAAAAGGAAGCGCCCGGTTTTATCGCGGCGAAGAAAGCGGCGTCGGCAAAATCGCGGTTTTCGGGCCAGAGCGGAATGTGGAGCGTCACGACATCGGCGTGCGCCAGCAGATCGGGCAGCGGCGTAAAGCCGGCTGAGCCCTCGACGGCTTCGCGCGGCGGGTCGTTCAGCAGGACGCGCATCCCGGCACGGCGGCCGGCTTCGGCCACCAGCGAGCCCACATGTCCTACCCCGACGACACCGAGCGTCGCACCGGGGCGGTCGAGATCCAGCGCATGGAGCGTCACACGGACGTACTGCGCCACGGCGGCAGCATTGCAGCCGGGCGCGGAAGCCACGGTGATTCCGTGGGATTCACAATATTTCAGGTCGATATGGTCGGTGCCGATGGTCGCCGTCCCGATGAAACGGACGGCAGCGCCGTCGAGCAGCGTCGCGTCGCAGCGGGTGCGGGTGCGGACCAGCAACGCCACGGCATCGCGGACATCGGCCGGGCCGATGGACTTGCCAGGCAAAGCCCGGACTTCGAACCACGGTTCCAGGACGCCTTCCAGAAAAGGAATGTCTCGATCGACGACAACGACGGGGCGCATCTCAGGTAAGCTTGATCTGTTTCACGATTTCTTCGCCCAGCCGGGCATTCAGTTCCGTGCGGATGGCCTCCAGCTGGAACTGCAGGTGGGCGCGGACGACGGAGGAATTCAGCTTGCAGCTGAGGACGCCGGCGCGGAACGAACGGCGCGCCGTGCAGCCCCCCAGGCGAAGCTGGCCCACCGTCAGGGCATCCCACAACCCGCAGATCCGGGCCTGCAGCAGGCCCTCGCCCAAGCGGGACTCCTCCACGTACGCGGCGATCGCCTCGCCGATGCTTTTGGTCTTTTCGCGTTTCATTCGGCGGTGATCCTCCCCGCTTCAACCTGATAGCTGCGCACGTCGGCATCGATGCCGCGCGAAACGCTCTCCAGCCGCACCTTGTTGCTGTCGGTCAGGAAAATCTGGCCGAAGTCGAGCGCCGAAACCAGCTGCAGCAAGTTCTCCACACGACGCATGTCGAGTTTGTCGAACACATCGTCGAGCAGCAGGATGGGCGTCTGCCCGCAGCTCTCCTGCACAAAACGGAACTGCGCCATTTTCATGGCCAGCAGGAAACTCTTCTGCTGCCCCTGCGAGCCGCAGCGCCGCAAGGAGTGCCCGTCGAGCCGGAAGAGCAGGTCGTCCCGCTGGATGCCGGTCGTGGTATAGCGCAGCACCCTGTCTTTCTCCGCCTCGCGGGCGAAGAGCGCGTCAAGCGTATCTTCATCCAAATCAGAACGATAGGCCACATCCACCGACTCGCGGCCCTCGGCCAGCTGCGCATAGAAGCCCTGGATGAGGGGACGCAGGCGCTCGCAGAGCCGGCGCCGCGCCGTATGCACATAGTCCGCATGCGGGGACATGCGCTCGGAAATCGTGTCAAGCAGCGCCGGAGCCGCCAGCTCGTTCTTGAGCAGTTTGTTGCGCTGCATCAAGAGCTGGTTGTAAGCCTGGATATGCTGGAGGTACGGACGGTCGATCTGCGAGAGGATGAAATTGAGGTATTTGCGGCGCTCCTCCCCTGCATCGTTGATCAACGCGCCGTCAAAGGGCGAAACCATCACGATGGGCAGCAGTCCGATGTGCTCGGAGAAACGGGCATAGCTCTTGGCGCCGCGCCGGAACTGCTTCTCCCCGCCGCGCCGGACCGATGCCGCGATCTTCTCTTCCGTACCGCCGTCCATCTCGTAGAAGCCGCAGAGCGTAGCTTCCTCCGCGCCGTAGGCGTAGACATACTGGTCGGACGAGGAAAAATAGCTCTTGGTCATCGAAAGATAATACACCGCATCGAGCAGATTGGTCTTCCCGGCGCCGTTGCTGCCGTAGATATAATTGACTTTCGGCGAGAAACGGATATCCGCCTCGGCGATATTCTTGAAATCGTGCAGGATGATTCTGTTTAAAAACATGTGTAAATCTTATGCACAAATATACAAATTAATATTGGTGTTTCCCATTTTTGTTGTAAATTTGCGGATTGCGTGTAATATCGCAAAAATGCTCTCAGATAGCTTTCAGAGAGGGTTTTACGAGAAACAAAATACAAAAAACAATACAAAGTAAAATGGCACAGAACAAGCAACAGGAAGCTCAGCAGGAGCAGGTCGCGACGACGGTCTCCGGTGTTGAGGAATTTTTTCAGAAAAACAAGAATTGGATCGAGTGGTCGATTATCGCCCTGGTGGTAATCATTTTCGGTATTTTCGCCTATAACCGCTGGGTCGTGACTCCGGCCCGCCAGGAAGCGCAGGAGCAGATGTATCAGGCGGAACAAAGCTTCCGCAACAACGATTTCGAGACCGCCCTCAACGGTGACGGCAACGTGCTCGGATTCAAAGACATCATCGACAGCTACGGCAGCCGCGCCGGCAAGAGCGCCAATCTGTACGCAGGTCTCTGCAACCTCCAGCTCGGCAACAACGAAGAAGCCGTTTCCTACCTGAAGAAGTATTCGTCCAAGGACAAGATCATGCAGGGCCGCGCCTGGTGCGCCCTGGGTGACGCCTACTCCAACATGAAGGACTACACCAGCGCCCTGAACTGGTACAAGAAAGCCGCCTCGCTGGAAGAGAACGCCTACACGGCCACCTATCTTTTCAAGGCAGGTCTCGTCTCCGAGGAACTCGGCGACAAGGCCGGCGCCCTGAAACTCTACAAGGAGATCGAGACCAAGTATCCCCAGACCCTGGAAGGCTACGACATCCAGAAATACATTTCCCGCATTGAAAACCAGCAATAATCCGGACCATGGGAAGAGCATTTGAATTCCGCAAGGAGAGAAAATTCAAACGTTGGGGCCACATGGCCAAGACGTTTACCAAGATCGGCAAAGAAATCACCATCGCCGTCAAGAACGGCGGACCCGACGTGACCGGCAACCCGCGCCTCCGCGCCCTGCTGCAGACAGCCCGCAGTGAGAACATGCCGAAGGAAAATATCGAACGCGCCATCAAGAAGGCCACCGACAAGGACCAGGCCGACTACAAGGAAGTGGTGTACGAGGGCTACGGCCCCCACGGCGTGGCCATCCTCGTGGAGACCGCTACCGACAACACCAACCGCACCGTGGCCAACGTCCGCAGCTACTTCAACAAGTTCGGCGGCAACCTCGGCACTTCGGGCAGCGTGGCTTTCATGTTCGACCACAAATGCGTGTTCAAGATCAAGAACAGCCCCGATATCGACATCGAGGAACTTGAGCTCGAGCTCATCGACTTCGGCGCCGACGAAGTCTTCGTGGACGAATTCGAGAACAAGGACGGAGATACCGAAGAGGTCATCACCATCTACGGTGAATACACTGCCTTCAACAACATCCAGAAATACCTCGAGGACAAGGGCTTCGAGCTCGTTTCGGCCGGCTTCGACCGCTTCCCGAACGGCGAGATGAAGCACCTCACCGCCGAAGAGCGCGTGGAGCTCGACAAGCTGCTTGAGAAACTCGAAGAAGATGACGACGTGCAGAACGTCTTCCACAACCTGGCAGAAGAATAAATCTCTATAAACACCTATATCATGAATCTCACACACATCGAACACCTCGGAATCGCGGTCAAATCGCTGGAAGAGGCCATTCCTTATTATGAAAATGTACTCGGCCTGAAATGCTACGCCATTGAAGAAGTCGCAGACCAGAAAGTCAAGACCGCCTTTTTCAAGATCGGCCAGACCAAACTCGAACTCCTCGAGCCCACCAGCCCGGAGAGCACCATCGCCTCTTTCATCGAGAAGCGCGGTGAGGGTATCCATCACCTGGCCTTCGCCACCGACGACGTGGCCGCCTGCCTGGCCGAAGCCGAAGAGAAAGGCGTCCGCCTGATCGACAAGGCGCCCCGCGCCGGCGCCGAGCAGATGATGATCGCTTTCATCCACCCGAAATCCACCAAGGGTGTGCTCACTGAATTCTGCATGAAGAAGCCGCAGGAGTAACGAATACCGAATACAAACTTAAGCACACACGATAATGAGTCAGCAACTCGAAAAGGTAAAAGAGCTTATCGAACTCAGAGAGAAAGCTCGCATGGGCGGCGGCCAGAAAGGTATCGACAGCCAGCACGCCAAAGGAAAATACACCGCACGTGAACGCATCAACATGCTTCTCGACGAAGGCAGCTTCGAGGAATTTGACATGTTCATGACCCATCGCTGCACCAACTTCGGCATGGAGAAGAAGACCTACCTCGGTGACGGTGTGGTGACCGGTTACGGCACGATTGCAGGCCGTCTCGTCTATGTCTTCGCACAGGATTTCACCGTGATCGGCGGCTCGCTCTCCGAGACCCTCGCCCAGAAGATCTGCAAGGTGATGGACATGGCCATGAAGAACGGTGCTCCCTGCATCGGCCTGAACGACTCCGGCGGTGCCCGTATCCAGGAAGGCGTCAACGCCCTGGCCGGCTATTCCGAAATCTTCGAGCGCAACATCCTCGCATCGGGCGTGGTTCCGCAGATCTCCGCGATCCTCGGTCCCTGCGCCGGCGGCGCCGTGTACTCCCCTGCCCTGACCGACTTCATCATCATGTCGGAAGGCACTTCTTATATGTTCCTGACGGGTCCGGCCGTGGTCAAGCAGGTCACCGGTGAGACCGTCACGCAGGAAGAACTCGGCGGTGCCACCGTGCACGCCACCAAGAGCGGCGTGGCCCAGTTCAAGGCTCCGACCGAGGAAGACGCCATCGCCACGATCCGCGACCTCCTCAGCTACCTGCCCCAGAACAACATGGAAGAACCCCCGTATCTGCCGACCGAAGACCCGATCGACCGCAAGGAGGACTCCCTCAACGAAATCATCCCCGACAGCCCGAACGCTCCGTACGACATGTACGAGGTCATCGGCGCCATTGTCGACGACGGCAAGTTCCTCGAGGTCCACAAGGACTATGCGAAGAACATCATCGTCGGCTTCGGCCGCTTCGGCGGCACGGCCGTCGGTATCGTGGCCAACCAGCCGAAATACCTGGCCGGCGTGCTCGATATCAATGCGTCCCGCAAGGGTGCCCGCTTCGTCCGTTTCTGCGACGCCTTCAACATTCCTGTCGTGACGCTCGTCGACGTGCCGGGCTTCCTCCCGGGTACCCAGCAGGAGTACGGCGGCATCATCGTCCACGGTGCGAAGCTCCTTTACGCGTACGGCGAGGCCACCATTCCGAAGGTGACCGTCACGCTCCGCAAGTCCTATGGTGGTTCCCACATCGTGATGAGCTGCAAGCAGCTGCGTGGTGACATCAACTACGCCTGGCCGACTGCCAACATCGCCGTGATGGGTGCCGAGGGCGCCGTAGCCGTGCTCTACGCCAAGGAAATCAAGGCCGAAGAGGATCCTGCGAAACAGAAAGAACTCGCCGAGGCCAAGAAGAAAGAGTACAACGACCTCTTCTGCAACCCGTACAATGCTGCCAAGTATGGTTACATCGACGATGTGATCGAACCGCGCAACACCCGTTTCCGCATCATCCGCGCGCTCGAGCAGCTTTCCACCAAGAAGCTCTCGAACCCGGCCAAGAAACACGATAACCTGCCTCTGTAACCAAACCTGCAACGTATGAAACAACTCAAACTGTTCCTGACGGTTGTCGGCTTGGTACTGTGCTTCACGGCAGGAGCGCAGAGCCAGGACGCCATGCGCTTGAACGAATACCTGGTGGTCAATACCGACGACTTCCAGGATGACTTCGGACAGCAGAATGCATGGATCGAGCTCTTCAACTCCTCCTATGGCACGGTGGACATCGCCGGATGCTTCCTGTCCGACGATCCCGCCAACCTCAAGAAATACGCTATCCCGGGCGGCGACTTGCAGACCAAGATCAAGCCCCGCCAGCACGTCCTTTTCTGGGCGGACAACCAGCCTTATCGCGGTACGTTCCACGTATCGTTCGACCTGGCCAACGCCAAAGAGATCATCTTCACCAAAGGTGACGGCAAGACCATCATCGACCGCATCCCCGTCCGCCACGACCTGGGCGAGAACGTCGCTTTCGGACGCGTTGAAGACGGCATCGGCTCCGTAGACGGATCCGGTGAAGGATGGGCCGTGCTTGACCGCACTTCTCCGAGCACCAACAACTCCCTGATCGACAAGGCTGCGAAGCCCGACCGCATGAAGGAAATCGACCCGTATGGATGGATCCTTGCCCTCACGGCCATGTCAGTGGTGTTCCTGGCGCTCATTATCCTCTATTTCATCTTCAAGTCCATCGGCAATGCCAACATCAAAGCCGGCAAGAAGCGCTCCGCCGCAGCTTCCGGTACGGATGTTACGGAATCCTCCTATGGAGAGGTTCCCGGCGAGGTCTATGCGGCCATCGCCACGGCCATGCACCTGTACCAGGAAGACGATGAAAACCACGATGAAGAGAGTTTCGTCGTGACGCTCCATCACACCGACCGCACCTATTCGCCGTGGAGCTCGAAGATCTACACGCTCCGCCAGACCCCGGCGGTCAACAAAAGAAGATAACCTCCTAACCCAGAAAAGCAATGAAAGAATATAAAATCAAGATCAACGGTAACAACTACAACGTTACCATCGACGAGGTGGAGGGCAATGCTGCCAAGGTCGAAGTGAACGGCACACCCTACAACGTCGAATTCGAGAAACCGCTCTCGAAGCCCAAGACCATCAGTGTGGTCAGCAAGCCCGCGGCTGCCCCTGCAGCCGGTCCGGCTCCCGCCACGAAACCCGCAGCCGCTCCGGCAGCCGCCGGCGGCGCCACCGTCAACTCCCCGCTTCCGGGCGTCGTGCTCGAAGTGAAGGTCAAGGACGGCGACAAGGTGACCAAGGGTCAGGTGATCATGGTGCTCGAAGCCATGAAGATGGAAAACGCCATCGAGGCTCCTTGCGACGGTACCGTCACCATCAAGGCGCAGAAGGGCGACTCCGTTCTCGAAGGCGCTCCCCTGGCAGTAATCGCATAACCCCCGAAGCATATGGGACATATCCTTGACAACCTGAGACAATTCTGGCAGTTCACCGGGTTCGCGAACTTCGAGTGGGGCTACCTCATCATGATTATCATCGGATGCGCGTTCATCTTCATGGCAATCAAGTATGAGTGGGAGCCGATGCTGCTGGTTCCGATCGGATTCGGTATCCTGATCGGCAACATTCCCCTCTTCGCCGGATTGAATGTCGGCGTGTATGAAGAAGGGTCCGTGCTCAACATCCTGTACCAGGGCGTGCAACGCGGCTTCTATCCGCCGCTCATCTTCCTGGGCATCGGTGCCATGACGGACTTCTCCTCCCTGATCGCCAATCCGAAGCTGCTGCTGATCGGCGCCGCCGCCCAGTTCGGTATCTTCGGTGCCTACGCCATCTCGCTGGCCCTCGGCTTTGACGCCGCCCAGGCCGGTGCCATCGGCATCATCGGCGGTGCGGACGGCCCGACGGCCATCTTCCTGTCGTCCCGCCTGGCTCCGACCCTGATGGGTGCCATCGCCGTGTCGGCGTACTCCTACATGGCCCTCGTGCCGGTGATCCAGCCGCCGATCATGCGCCTGCTCACCACCAAGAAGGAGCGCCTCATCCGCATGAAACCGCCGCGTCCGGTGTCCCCGACCGAGAAGAAACTCTTCCCGATCATCGGCTTCCTGCTCACGGCTTTCATCGTGCCGTCCGGTATTCCCCTCCTCGGTATGCTGTTCTTCGGCAACCTGCTGAAGGAAAGCGGCGTGACCAAGCGTCTGGCCAACACGGCCAGCGGTCCGCTGGTGGACATCGTCACCATCCTCATCGGTGTGACCGTCGGCGCCTCGACGCAGGCCAGCCAGTTCCTCCGCTGGGAGTCTGTGAAGATCTTCATCATCGGTGCCCTGTCGTTCGTGATCGCTACCTTCGCCGGTGTGCTCTTCGTGAAGTTCTTCAACCTGTTCCTCAAGGAAGGCAACAAGATCAACCCGCTCATCGGCAACTCCGGTGTGTCGGCCGTGCCCGATGCCGCCCGCGTGTCGAACAATGTCGGCCTGGAGTACGATCCGAAGAACTACCTGCTGATGCATGCCATGGGCCCGAACGTGGCCGGTGTGATCGGCTCCGCCGTCGCCGCCGGTATGCTGTTGGGCTTCCTCGGCTAACCGGGGTGCTGCCCCAAACGTCCTCCGGGCTTGACCCGGAATCTAAAAAGGAACCGGCGCGATTCGGTTCCTTTTTTGTATATTTGTAAAAATAACCTTTCCGATGAAGAAGTTTCTTTTCCTTCTTATCCTGACCCTGATCCTCGCCTCCTGCGGATCCAACAAGAATATCGCTGCCAGCAGCAACGGCCGCTCCATGGGCCCCGACGACCCGAGCGGGTTTGTTGTCCTGACCGACGTCGTCCCCGACGTCCTCCTGGAGATGCGTTATTACAGCACCTTCAACTTCGTGGGGACCCGTGTGGACGGCTACGAAGAGCCCATTGCCCTGATAACCCGCGAGGCCGCCCAGGCCCTGAAAGCCGTGAGCGACGAAGCCATGACCCTCGGCTACCGCCTCAAGATCTGGGATACCTATCGCCCGCAGATGGCCGTGGACCACTTCTGCCGCTGGGGAGAAGATGTGGCCGACACGCTGACCAAACGGTACTTCTACCCTTATCTTGACAAAGACGTGGTGTTCGACCAGGGCTACATCGCCCGTCGCAGCGGTCACTCCCGCGGTTCCGTCGCCGACCTGACCCTCGTCGACATGAAGACCGGCCGTGACATTGACATGGGCTACGGCTTCGACTGGTTCGGCGGTGAGTCTCATCCCGACTACCGCGAAGGCATCACGGAAGAGCAATACAACAACCGGATGCTGCTGCGCAAGCTGATGCGCAAGCACGGCTTCCTCCCCATCGAAGAAGAATGGTGGCACTTCATCCTCAAGGACGAACCCTACCCCGATACCTACTTCACCTTCCCCGTCAGGGACCTGAAGAAGAAATAGCGATTCCGTGAAAGAGTGCGCGCCCCTAGTGCCACACACATCATATTTCGCAGATTATTCGCGCACACCCTCCTTTGCGACAAGGGGTGTGCGCGCTTCATTTACTGTTTTTGCCCAAAATCAGACTCTGCTCGCGCACTCTTTCTCGGAAAGTCGGGGTTGTTGAGCCAAACCGGCTATCAAACGTATTTGCAAACCTCTTTATACGGGAGCAGAGACAACGAAGATATTTGCCGAGCCGAAAGCTTGAGCCGTTTTCGCAGTTCCTGGGCCAGCAGCATCCGCTGATGGCCATCCAGCCGGCGGACATCTTGGAAACCGTGCAGCGCTTTCATAATGTCCTTGCAGTGTTTCCTAGCTTCCGTATCTTCCAGCGAGATCCCTCGGAATGCAGCCATTTTCTCCTGCACCATCTGGTCCCGATTCCGATTATCCCCCAAAAAGACCCGGTAACAATTGGCCGTTCGATAAATGCGTTCAAAATGGCAAACATCTATGTAATTATCAGGTAGCAAGATATCGCCGCAAATTGACCATGATCCGGGGACTTCCAACCGCGAGCAAAGGAGTCTTCTGCGGGCGTGTTCACTATATTCAGCTACCCTCACTAGCGGAAAACAATTCCCATAAATATCTGTAGTCCAAATAGGTTGATACCCTGTTCCACGGAAATACATCGAACCGGTTCCCCAGCGATAGTCATAGGGCATCACCTGCTTCCCGTCTTTTGTCGCCTGGTATATGGTGTAGGTCCCCACATTCATCAGATATTCTTCCGAATCAACAGGAATCAACTCCAATTCAATATCCGCTCCCTCCCGTGTCCCCCGGATGCGTCCGATATGGTGGTTCCAACTCTCTTCATACAGCGTTTTGAACTCCACGCAACCCGCTTTTGTTCCATAAAGCAGGGAATGAAGATGCGTGTCTTCGATGGAAAAAGCCAGTACCCTGACCTTGGAGTTGGCAGCACAGACTCCGACCAGGTTGAAAGCCACACGGAAATCCTCATCGCAGGTGATAAACTGCGGTGTCAGTTCTCCGTCAGAACAAAGGTGATAATAGTGGGGATAGTCTTCCCGCTCTAGAAAAAGAAAGTCGTTCGTCATCATATTACATCCAGCGCCTCGATCGTACGTCACCAACGTGATGACCCGACGAATGGTCGTCTTACATTGCGAAGTTGGGAAATTATTCCTAATCTTCGTCTCTTTTTTCGCTTAATTATCGCGCCCGACCTCCGTTTGGAGCGTTTCCGCCAATGTGTGCGCATTGCACACGGCATACACTGTAAAATAAAGCCAATTGCCTGCGCACACTTATTTCATTTTCAATAT
>Ga0129306_1000858_pt1 | contig 41373 bp, 56 predicted proteins | sample P827metagenome_FD_94438 | JGI IMG/M metagenome (GOLD analysis project Ga0129306, IMG submission 94438) | Capybara group fecal microbial communities from Wisconsin, USA - P827 metagenome | ecosystem: Host-associated > Mammals > Digestive system > Large intestine > Fecal | place: USA: Wisconsin... | reverse complement strand
TGATTTAAAGAGCATTTTGTTTCTCATATTTAGTGAATTTTAACCACTTAAAATGGGAAATTCGCAAATTTTAAATTTCCCATTTTTTGTGGTTGAGTTTCTCAAAATTCGTGGTCGGCAACAACCTTCAATGTCGGGTGCGGCAAACTGAAAAACAGCACACTATTTAAAATGGCAAGAAAAGGTTACAGCAAATCAATGTGCGGTCAATTTGAACGTTGGATTTACGCAAACGGAAAACCGCTAAAAGGCTTGATTGACCGCAGACAAAAGGAGAAAGCACTATGTTTAACTTCCTAACTTCAAAAGAAAAATGGGTGTTATTAGTTGGCCCGCTACTGCTCTTGCTTCTCATCTTGTTTCAAGGTTGGCAGGCTAACCACTGGCGCGCTGAAATGGTGAAAGAAGAACAGCTCAAAGCCAAATGGCAGGCTTCTTATATGGCGTTAAATGAACATGTACAACAATTTGCCGAACAGCAAAAGCAACTGACCCAAGCCGTCAATGAGCTAAAACATCAGCAAACAAAGCAAACACAGGATTTAAAAAATGCACTTAAACAACATCAAACTTGGGCTGACAGCCCTATTCCTGACGGTGTGCGCGGCGTGCTCAACCGCCCCGCAAATCATTAAACAGCCGATACTCTGCCCGCAAACGGCAGAGTGTGGTCAATTTTCGCCACAAATTCGCACTAACGGCGAACTGGCGGAAGCCTATCAACAGGCACAGCACCGTTTAAATTTATGCGTGGTTGAAAATCACAGCCTAAAAAAATGTATTGATGATTTTAATCAAAAGGAAAAAAACAATGACTGATCAATTTGACCGTGCGCAACAATTAGAAGAAATGCAACGGGAAATCGCCCTGAAAAAACACCGCACTTTTAAGGCAGTCAGCCGTCTTTACTGTGAAGATTGCGATGCACCCATTCCCGAAAAACGCCGACAGCTTATTCACGGCGTCACCCGTTGTGTGATATGCCAAGAACGGGAAGAAAAACGCCAACGGAATTTTAGAAAATGAAAAAACCCAACCAACTGCGAAAAATCCTTGAGCAAAGTTTGCCGGATTTCATTGAAAACCCCGACCGCTTACAGCTTTACACGGACGGCGGGCAAATTATCGCTACCGGAGCAAACTCGTTCAGTTTTGAATATCGCTACACACTCAACATCATTGTGACCGATTACGCCGGTGATATTGCTGCTTTGGTTGTACCGATGATTGCCTATCTTCGCACCAATCAACCGGAAATCTTTGAAAACCCCCAGTTGCGTGAAAATGCCTTCAAGTTTCAGGTGGATTACAACAATAACGACACGGCAGACATCAGTTTTGAAATCAAACTCACCGAACGTGTAGTATCGAAAAAAGACGGCGACAGCGTGCAACTTAATTATGCAAAAGAACCGGTGCTTGATGATCCGCGCCTTGTAAAAGTTTATTTGCAGACTTGGGATAATTTGATTTTTGAGGGTGAAGTCTGATGGCAACGGTGCAAGAAATCCAAGGAAAATTGACCGCACTTGTCAATAATCTATCGCCACAGTCTCGAAGACAACTGGCACGCAACATCGGGCAAGCATTACGAAAAAGCCAATCGGCACGCATTGCAAGGCAACAAAATCCCGATGGATCAGCATTTGAGCCCCGCAAACCTCGTAAAAATTTTATACAAAAACAAGGACGAATTAAGCGCAAAGCCATGTTTGCCAAGCTCCGCACCGCCAAGCATTTAAAAGTGCGGTCAAATGGCAATGAAGTTTCAGTGGGCTTTAACGGCTCAAGTGCAGCGATTGCGGCAGTCCATCAATACGGGTTGAAATCAAGCCCGTCAAAAAACAAGGATTTTAAAGTGCAATATGCCCAACGGGAATTGTTGGGCTTTAGTGAAAATGATTTGGAAATAATTGAAGATTTAATTATTGAGCAATTAAGCCGTTAGATTTTAGATGGTTACGAATGATGTGCAACCAATAAGCATAAACAACTAACGCTGCCATTCCAAGAAAGAAATTAACTTCAACAAACCACAACACAGAACCAATCATCAACATATAAATGAAGATAGCCGGTGCAGCAATAATAAGAGAGACAAACCAAGGCATCGCAATTACGCCAAAACCGATTGCAAGCCCAAGTAAGCCAACAGTCAGAATAAATAGTGAAAGTATTGCAATCATATTTCCCCCTTTGTTTAGCTGATTATTGAGCTAAATAATCAACCTTGTCAATAGAAAAGTGAGTAAAAAATGAATAATTTACAACTTACCGTTTTGTTAAATGCCATTGATAAAATTTCTGCGCCATTAAAAAACGCCAATAAACAGGTTTCCGAACTTTCCCAAAAACTAAAAGAAAATAAATCCATTCGTGCGCAACTTGTAAAACAAGATAAAGCGAATGAAACTGCTATCAAAAAATATGCTGCTACATTAAACCCTCTTAAAAGCAAATTAAGTGTGGTAAACCAAGAATTATTACAAGCACAGCAAAAAGCGAAACATTATACGCAACAGTTAGCCAACGCCAAAAATCCAACAAATGAATTTAAAGCAAAGGTTTTAAATGCACAAAATGCTGTTAAAAAGTTAAAAATTGAACAGGGTCAGGCTGCACTTAAGTTACGACAAGCACGGCAAGAATTAAACGCTTCAGGGATCTCTGCAAAAACACTTGGGCAACGTCAATACGAATTGCGAAATAAGCTAAAAGGTGCAAATCAACAGATTAAACAGCAAGAAGTTGCTTTAACAAAACTCAATGCAAAACAAGCTGCTTACAATAAATACCGAGGTCAAGTTGAAACGCTCAAAGATATAAGCGGAAAAGCACAAATGATTGGTGCGCAAGCCTCCGCAGCGGGTACAACAATTATTGCACCTATCACAAATTCAGTGAAAGATTTTATGAGTTTTGAAGATGCCATGGTTGGGGTTGCACGGCAGGTTCAAGGTCTAAAAGATGATGCCGGCAACTTCACCCAAGAATTTGAAGAATGGAAAAATAAAATTCAATCTCTTTCAACTGAACTGCCTTTAACCACAGTAGAAATAGCCAATATGATTGAAAGTGCGGCAAGAATGGACGTACCTAAAGATCAGCTGGAAGAATTTGTGCGATTAAATACACAAATGGCAACCGCATTTGATGCGATAAGTCCCGATGAATTAGTTGAACAATTCGGTAAAGTTACAAAAAACTTTAAATTATCATCTGCAGCATCAAGGGAATTAGCAGACGCTATCAACTATTTAGATGATAACGCAATTTCAAAAGGAACGGGGATTATCGGTTTTATGAATCGGGTATCGGGAATTGCCGGTATTGCTAAAATCACCGAAAAAAATATGGCGGCACTAGGTTCAACATTACAAACTGCAGGAGCAGGAGAGGAACAATCAGCCACTGCAGTGAACGCAATCTTTACGAGATTATCATCAGCAAGCAAAAAGAAACCTGTCAAAAATGCTCTGAAAGCAATAGGATTGACTGCAGATCAAGTTGAATTAGGTATGGTAAAAGATGCTCAAGGCACATTGATGAAAATTGTGGATACATTGAAAAGTATGCCGGAACAAAAACGCCTTGGGTTTATCGCTGATTTAGTTGGAACAGAACATACAAAAACCCTTGCTTTACTTGTATCAAACACTGAAGAATGGCGCAGACAAATTGAACTTGCTAATAGCGAGGCGGCAAAAGGCTCAATGGACCGTGAATTTGAAACCCGAATGAAAGCCCTATCATCAACATGGGGAATTTTCAAAAATCAACTGTTCAACTTAAATTCAACAATTGGCGGAACACTTGCTCCAACACTTGATTCTCTATTGAAAAAAATTGGGGGATTAATTGAGAAGGGTAATAATTGGATTAAAGCAAATCCTAAATTGGCTCAAAATATTTTATTAGTTGCAGGTGCAATCGGTGGCTCATTGACATTATTTGGTGCATTAAGCCTTGCATTAAGTTTTATACTTTACCCCGTCGCACGCCTATTTTTAGGATTATCAAAGCTAAATGTGATACTTCCAAAATTTTCAGGACATTTGGCATCTGCAGGTCGGTTAATTTTAAGAGGATTACTTTCCCCATTAAAATTAATTACATTGGCTATTAGCCCCTTAGGGATCGTTTTATTAACCGTTGCGACATTAATTTATAAATACTGGCAACCTATCAAAGCCTTTTTCAGTGGTTTCTTTGAGGGACTAAAATCCGGTCTTGCCCCTGTTATTGAAAAATTCAAACCATTGGGTGATCTGTTTGGTGTTGTGGTCGGTTGGATTGAAAAAGCTGTAAAATGGTTTACTGATTTACTCTCACCGGTAGAAAACACCACTGTTGAATTACTGGCAGCCTCTAGAGCCGGTAGAGATTTTGGGGAATGGTTAGCCAAAGGTATTGACTTCGCTCTCAAACCACTCCAACTTTTAATTGATGGGGTTAAATGGCTAATTGATAATATGCCGAGCGTAGGTGATATTGCTACAAAACTTGTGCCAAAACAACATGCGGAACAAATCCAAAAAACGGCAGATATGGCTGCAATGACAGGATTTTCTAAAGGCGGTTACACCGGCAATGGTGGCAAATATCAACCCATGGGAATTGTTCACGGTGGCGAATATGTGATGACAAAAGAAGCCACTTCACGCCTTGGCATTCATACCTTAAACGCCCTCAATTACGGCAAACAAGCCTTAATTGCAGGCGGATTGGGTATCAGTGTCGCCACAGCTGCACCGGTGCAAGTGGATCACCGACCGCCAATTTCGGCACGTCCGGTCGTAACACAGGTTGCACAGCCGATGAATGTGCAAATCACGGTCAATGCGGCACAAGGTATGGACGAGCGAATGATTGCACAGCAAGTCGCAAAAGAGCTGCAACGTATCCAAAACCAACAACAAGCACGCACACGCAATAGTTTGCGTGATCGGGTCTAACCAAAGGGCGAAAGCCCTTTTTTGTTGCACATCGCAGAAAATAGTTTTATATTTGGGCAAAAGGTTGTAAACTTCGCAAACTTTTATTCTTTGGTGACTTATGACAAATCTATCATTAAATCCTATTTTTGAAAGTTTTGCTCCAATTTTTAAGCAATTAAAAACTGCGGCAATGTCTGCATTATTGATTGTACCATTGGCAGAAAATCATCCTGTTCCTAACACGACACAGTCTGTGAATATTTTTAGTGTACAAGCAGATAAAAGCAAATTGAGCAATCAAGATATAGAAAAAATTATTGATATGGTAAGAGCCGTTTCTGCTATTACTGATTTTGTTATTACATCAATTACACCTGAATCATTAAGTAATATTGATTTAAGTGATGTTCTAACATTAGAAGATAAAATCAATAGATATGATGATTTAGCTTATAAAATTATGGCTAATACAAACTCTCCAGAGTTATCATCAACACTACAATCATTCAGCAATAAAATGCATACCCTTTGCAATATGATGAAATCAGAAAAATATAAACAACAATCAGATGAAGTGGTTTTATCCCGCCTTTACAATTCGAATCAAGATGTAGGCTATACTTATAATTCATCACACTCTTTTGATGACTTCAAAAAAGCAATGATAATGTAGGTTTTGCGGATGAAAGTTGAATTGTCAAAACAATTTAAAGAAGGGCGTTTAAATACGCCTTTTTTTAAAGATATTCAAGTAATGACCGATGATGAATTAAAACTTATTTTCGACTTTATGCAAGCTGTTGAACAAGGTAAACCCTTGCGTGGAAAAAATAAACCCTCTTGGATAGATGACAATCTCAACAAGATTATCCATACCGAGCTTTATCAAGAAAATAATATTTGGCATTATCATTGTGGCCCTTACAATGCTACAAGTACAAAATATCATGCCGTATCAAGACTAAAATTAAATTTGGAAGGGGAAACTTCAGGTCCTATTATTCACTATCAAAAAATATCGGATGATCATATTCTTATCATCGCATTTTCACCGAAACATGAACCTTTCCCACGAGAATGGGATGTACCTAATCCACTAATTGACCGGAGAGAAAATGAGTGAATTATTGACAATGATCCATAAAAATGCGACAGATTTATATAAAGCCGAACTGATGGATAAAGAAACCATGCAAAAATTTGATGAATTATGTCTAACTGTCACTAAATCAAACAATACAAAGCAAGTTAACTAGGCTTGCTTTTTTGTTACACCTCAATTCACACTTCCCCATCCTCGCATTTATCCCCTATCTCGCCAACAATAACGCTATTTATTACAACTGAAAAAAGGTTTTATGTTCGCCGAATTTAACCGCCGATTAGATAACCTCATTCGCTTTGGCACGATTGCCGAGGTAGATTATGCGACCGCCCGTGTGCGGGTAAAGAGCGGTCAGATTCTGACGAATTTTTTACCTTTTATTACGCTCCGTGCTGGCACAACAAAAACGTGGTCTCCGCCTACTGTGGATGAACAATGTGTGATTTTGGCGGCAAGTGGTGAATTCACCACTGCTTGTGTATTGGTTGGGCTTTACACGCAAAACAGCCCAAGCCACTCCCCCGATTTACACGTGATCCAATTTGCTGACGGTGCAACCATTGAATACAACCAAGCAATCGGGCGATTAAATGTTATTGGGATTAAATCCGCCTTTATCAATGCCAGTGAACAAATTGATATTTTCTGCCCGACAGTAAACATCAAAGGCAATGTCAATATTAATGGTTCACTTTCAACCAGCGGTACAAGCACAACAAAAGGCAATGTCAGTACACAGGGCAGTGTAACGGCAAGCGGAGATATCAAAGGCGGCAGTATTAGCCTACAAAATCACAAACACCTTGAACAAGGTGACGGACAAGAGACAAGCAAAGCAAGATGAATCGATATACCGGCGAAAATCTGACAGATGAAGGGCAACATATCAAACAATCTATTGCCGATATTCTACTCACACCCATAGGCTCACGTATTCAACGGCGGGAATATGGCAGCCTGATTCCCATGCTGATTGACCGCCCGATTAGTAGCACGCTTCTACTACAACTTGCCGCTTGTGCCGTTACAGCTCTCAACCGTTGGGAACCCCGTGTGCAAATTACCCAATTTAAACCGCAACTAACAGAGCGAGGCATTAGTGCAAGTTATGTGGTGCGTTATCGCAAAAATAATCAAGAAATTCGCAATGAACAACTTTTACTCGGTGGCAAACAATGAGCGAACTAGTCGATTTATCAAAACTTGATGCACCCAAAGTGCTTGAAGATTTAAATTTTGAAACCTTATTGGCAGAACGCAAAGCAGAATTTATCGCTTTATTTCCGCAAGAAGAACGCACATTTTGGCAAGCCCGATTAAGTCTTGAAAGCGAGCCCATTACCAAGTTACTGCAAGAAGTCGTTTATCTGCAATTACTTGAACGCTCTCGCATTAACCAAGCGGCACAGGCGACTATGTTGGCGTATGCCTCGGATTCGGATCTTGATGTCATCGCAGCCAACTTCAACGTGAAACGCCAAGTCATTCAAGCAGAAGACAACAGTGTCACGCCAAAAATATCGGCTATTTTAGAAGATGACACCTCATTACGATTACGCACGCAGCTTGCATTTGAGGGGCTTTCTGTCGCTGGTCCACGCTCTGCTTATGTGTTCCATGCACTTTCAGCACACCCCGAAGTCGCCGATGTTTCAGTGGTTTCCCCCGAACCGGCACAAGTCACTGTCACGATTTTAAGCCGAATCGGGCAAGGTGTTGCAAGCGAACAAGTGTTAAACGCCGTGCGCAATAAACTCAACGATGACAATATTCGTCCCATCGGTGATCGGGTCAAGGTGCAAAGTGCGGTCATTCAAAATTACGAAATCCGCGCAAAATTGCATTTATACCGTGGGCCAGAATACGAACCCATTAAAGCACAAGCCTTGAAAAATCTCACCGCCTACACGGAAGAAAAACGCCGCTTAGGGCGCGATGTCAGCCTTTCCGGCATTTATGCCGCCTTGCATTTAGAGGGCGTGCAACGTGTGGAATTATTAAGCCCAACAGCGGACATTGTGCTGCCAAGCTCAAAATCCGCCTATTGCAGCAACATCAATATTGAGATTACGACAAGCGATGATTACTAACCATTTATTGCCAATCGGTTCAACGCCGTTAGAAAAACGCGCAGCGGAAATTTTAAAAAGTGCGGTTGAAAATCCGATTATTATTGCTGATTTAATCAATCCTGACCGTTGTCCGGTTGCATTGCTCCCTTATTTAGCTTGGGCGTTTTCCGTAGATAAATGGGATGAAAGTTGGACGGAAGAAGTCAAACGCATTGCAATCAAGCAATCTTATTTCGTGCATAAACACAAAGGCACAATTGCCGCGGTCAAGCGCGTGATTGCGCCCATCGGCTATTTAGTTGAATTGAAAGAATGGTTTACTACAACCCCACAAGGCACACCCGGCACATTCAGCATAACCATTGAAGTTCCGGAAAGCGGCTTAAACGAACAAACTTACAATGAACTGGTGCGCTTAATCAACGATGTAAAGCCGGTATCTCGGCATCTTAATCAATTGGCTATCGCAATATCGCCGACCGGGCAAATGTGTACATTTATCGGACAAAATAGCGGCGACATTATCACGGTTTATCAATAAACAGGCTAAGTTATGACAAAACAATTTTTTGCCGTATTAACCCATTACGGTACCCAAACAATTGCAAGTGCGGTTGCCAATAAACAACCGTTAAAAATCACACATATGGCGGTCGGCGATGGTAACGGAAGCGCCGTTGTGCCGACTGCCGCGCAGACAAAACTGACAAAAGAGGTGTATCGCTCGACAATTAGCGCTGTCAGCGTCGATCCGCGTAACAATAAACAGGTGATCTTTGAATTAACCATCCCCGAAACTGTCGGCGGATTTTATGTACGGGAAATGGGGATCTTTGATAGCAATAATAAGCTGGTTGCCATTGCCAACTGTCCGGAAAGTTATAAACCTGCATTGGCCAGCGGCAGCGGTAAAGTACAGGTGCTACGGATGATACTGACTGTCAGCACATCAGATGCCATCACATTAACCGTGGATGATACGGTAATCTTTGTCACACGCGGACAGCTCACGCCGCAAACCATTACCGCAACCAGCGCAAACGGCTTTGACAACAACGGTCACACTCATGAAATCGACAAAGCCGACACAACTAAAGCGGGCATCGTACAACTCACAAGCGACACGGGACTAGACAGCGAAAAACTGGCGCTTACCGCTCGCGCCGGTCGCAAACTGGCACAACTCATTGCGTCAATACAACAGGCGCTGCATAACTACATCCCACTTAATAACCGGTCATCCGCCGTCAACAGCACAAGCACTGAGAACGTGGCCACATCGGCTGCGGCAAAAACCGCGTATGATAAAGGCGTGGAGGCTAAATCTGCAGCGGACAATGCACAACGCACCGCAAATAGTGCAAATAATAACGCAAACAGCAGGGTGTCAAAAAACGGTGATACGATGACCGGACATTTACACGTTAAAAACGGCGACTATTCATCGCTGAGAACTTATAATCAATCTGGATATGGTGTGAGATGGGAGTCGGCGCCAGAAAGTGCAAATAATATTGCCGCTATCGTACAAACAGATCCGAATGATAAGGTAATATATAAATATCTAATCCCAAGTAAAAGTGGTACCGCTGCGTTACTTGAAGATTTGAGCTGGGGTAATCTGAGGGGGATTCCGAATACTGCGAGCCGTTGGCCTGCTTGGAATGAAGTAACAAGTAAACCGTCCACATTTCCGCCGTCATCGCATAATCACGCATGGACACAAATTACAAATGCGCCGGCAACTGCAACCCGTTGGCCTGCTTGGAGTGAGGTAACGAGTAAGCCAACCACAATCGCTGGCTATGGAATAGCTGACTTTATAGTAAAAAATCTCGGTACTGAAGATTTAGACAAAATCACAACAGTAGGGTTATATGGCCAGGCAGCAAATGCAAATACTGCTTCGCAACGTCATTACCCGGAAAATCAGGCGGGTTCTCTGATTGTTACGCTGTCAGCATATGGTGTACAACAAGAATACACAACATATGGATCAAAAAATAAGTATGTGCGGGGGCGTAACGAAAACGCATGGACTGCATGGAAACGCATTGACGGGTCAGACTGGAACGAAATTCGAAGCAAGCCCTCAACATTTCCGCCGTCATCACATAATCACGCATGGACACAAATTACAAATGCGCCGGCAACCGCAACCCGGTGGCCGACTTGGAGCGAGGTAACGAGTAAACCTTCAACATTCCCGCCATCATCGCATAATCACGCATGGACACAAATTACAAATGCACCGGCAACTGCGACGCGCTGGCCGACTTGGAATGAAGTATCAGGTAAGCCGCAAGTTGTGCAAGATGTGCGTTTAGGTGCGACTGTCAGCCGGAAATTGGAAAATAAGGAATGGCAAACGCATGGTGCGGGTTACGTTGTGACCGGATTTTACAATTATAGCGATGATTTGCATGCGAACGATTGGGTTTATGTCAAACCGATCCAGAAAAACATAAACGGTACATGGGTGACTGTGGCTAATGCATAGTATGGAGAGTATATGCTAAAACATATTAAAAACTTAACACAATATACGCCGGAAGAAAAAGAGTTCGGTGAAGACGTACTTTACTTAAAAGGTGAAAGCGGAGAGGACTGGTATCATGCACAATCCGAGTTTAAAACTGATACTGTAAAAGTGGCTTACAATAACGACGGTCTGATTGTTTCACAATCTAATGATGTTACTGCTCTTTTTCCCCTTGGTCTCAGTGTCATCGAAATAGAAAGTGAAAATCGACAGGATTTAATTGGGAAATATATCAAAAATGGAATGTTGATAGACGCACCGCCATCAAATTTACACGAATGGAACGGCAAAGGCTGGATAATATCCGCTGAAAATAAGACCGCGCTTTTGGTAAAAAAGAAAGACGAGTTAATTAAGCAGCTCGCAAAAAAGACTGACACACTCAAATCATCATTGTTAGTCGGCTACCCGCAAACCGAAATCGACAGCTTTTATCGTCAAGAATCTGAAGCGTTAGCATGGCAAGCTGATAACAATGCTGCCACACCGATGCTTAAGCAAATTGCTGCCAATCGTGGTATAGATTTTGAGGTACTGGTGACTAAAGTGCTGGATAAATCAGATCAGTTTGCCGTCGCTGTCGGAGCGATTATTGGTCAACGGCAAAAGTTTGAAGATTGGATTTTAGCAGCAGAAAATCAGGAAACGTTAGAGCAAATTAGCAAAGAGGTGGATGCATGGCAACTAAATTAAAATCATGGCTATATCATGTCTTGATCGCATTAGACCAACTGGCCAACGCATTAAGCGGTGGTGCAGCAGATGAAACATTTTCCAGTCGGTGTTACCGTGGCGCAGTGCTATCGGCGAACCCGAAAAAGCGCTGGCGCTTTTGGTTCAGATTTGTCAATGCGTTATTTTTCGATAAAGATCACTGCAAAACAGCCTACGAAAGTGAAGTTAACCGCAAGCAGTTCCCGCCGGATTTTCAAAAGATCTGATCGAAATTGACCGCACTTTTGCGGTCTTTTGTTAGTCCGTTTTTCACATTTTCAATCGGTCGCAAAGTTTAAACAATCACCACAAAATAGCCCTATCTTTTTAATCCGCAAAAACATAGGGCTTAATTATGTCTGAAGAATATCTCCACGGTGTCAAAGTTACGGAAATTTCCGAAGCCTTGCGCACCTTGACGACATCATCTACTGCCGTCATTGGCTTGGTTGCGACTGCATCTGATGCAGACAATGAAACCTTCCCACTCAACAAACCCACATTGCTCACCGGCATTACGCCGTCAATGATTGCCAAAGCAGGTAAAACCGGCACGCTTTCCCGTGCATTAGACGGCATTTTAGATATTGTCAATTGTAAAGTTGTTGTGATCCGCGTGGAAGAAAGTGACGATGAATCACAAACGAAAGCTAACGTGATCGGCGGTGTCGATGATGAAGGTAATTACACCGGCTTGAAAGCATTTTTAATTTCTGCTGCCGTTTGCGGTGTCAAACCACGCATTTTCTGTGTGCCGAAATATGACAGCCAAGACGTAACAACCGAACTATTAACCGTCGCGCAAAAGCTCAACGGCTTTGTCTATGCCTCCTGTTACGGCTGCAACACCAAAGAACAAGCCGTCACTTATCGCCGCCAATTTTCGCAACGTGAATTAATGTTGATTTTTGGTGATTTCCTCTCTTTCAATCCAAACACCAAACAAACTGAAGTGGATTATGCTGTAGTGCGTGCTGCTGCTATGCGTGCATTCCAAGATAAAGAATTTGGTTGGCATACCTCTATCTCAAACAAGGGTTTAAATGGTGTAACAGGTGTTACAAAACCGCTTTCGTTCGACATCAACGACAGTGCGACCGATGTCAATTATTTGAACGAACAAGGCATTACCGCTTGTATTAATTACAACGGTTACAAATTCTGGGGCTTGCGTACCTGTTCCGCCGATAAATTGTTCATCTACGAAAACTACACCCGCACCGCACAAGTGTTGAAAGACACTATCGCACAATCATTCGATTGGGCTGTGGATAAGGACATTTCGGTCAATCTTGTAAAAGAGATTGTGGAAGCGATCAATGCGAAATGGCGTGAATTTGTGGCGAAAGGTTATTTGATTGGCGGTAAAGCCTTTATCAATCCTGAATTAAACACGGCAGCGACATTAAAAGATGCAAAATTGCTTATCTCTTATGATTACTGCCCTGTGCCGCCGTTAGAACAACTTGGCTTTAACCAATACATCAGCGATGAATATTTGGTTGAATTTGCTGCAAATATTGCAAAAGTAGGAGCGTAACAAATGGCTTTACCCCGTAAATTAAAATTAATGAATTTCTTGGGTAACGGTAATTCTTATCGTGGACAAATTACCGAGATCACCCAACCTAAATTGGCATTGAAACTGGAAGAATACCGTGCAGGCGGTATGTTCGGGCCGGTAAAAGTGAATTTAGGTGTGGAAGCCCTTGAGGCTCAATTCAAAATGGGCGGTTATATGACCGAGCTTTTGAAAGAATTTGGCGGTGCGATTGACGGTGTGCCGTTACGTTTTGCCGGTGCATATCAACAAGACGACACAGAAGAAGTCACCAGTATTGAACTTGTCATGCGTGGTCGTTTTGGTGAAATCGACAACGGCACAAGTAAATCGGGCGATGACACCGAACAAAGCTACACCGTACCTTTGACTTATTACAAAATCATCGAAAACGGCAAAGATATTATCGAAATTGATCTGCTCAATTCCGTGTTTATCGTGGACGGTAAAGACCGCTTGGCGGAACACCGTGCTGCTATCGGTATTTAATTTCACACACCTTGCCCCGAAAGGGGCATTTATTCACCTTTGAAAATTTCCATATTATTTTTGGAAATTTCCAGTTTAAAAACGGAAATTATGTTATGAAAAACGAAACCTCAAAAATCATTACACTTAGCTTGCCGATTATGCGTGGCGACAAAAAAATCACCGACATTACAGTGATTAAACCCACTGTGCCGGCATTAAAAGGCTTGAAAATGTTTGATGTGTTGCAAATGGATGTTGATGCCTTGCAAGTGTTATTGCCACGGGTCACCCAACCGGTGCTACACAAAGCGGATTTTGCCTCTATGGAAGTGGCTGACTTCACAGAACTGGCTGCGGCGGCTGTCGGTTTTTTAGGGAAGAACTCGGAAACGGAAGAACCGACCGAGTAATTTTAATTGCTGCCACGGTAGAAGATGCCATGGCAGATATAGCCCTGATTTTCCACTGGCAACCGCAAGCCTTTGATGAGATGACATTTAGCGAGCTTATGCAATGGCGTGAAAAAGCGAGAGAACGCAATGAGGCAGAAAGTGATTGATTATTTAATGGCAAAACCCCGTTATGTGATTTGGCGCATTTTGTTGGCTGCACTTCTCTGCTTTTGGCTGATCGTCATCTTTGGCATTGCTTTTCTTTTTCACTAATCAAGTGCGGTCAGAAATCAAGTTTTTTTTGACCGCACTTTTATAAACATTTTATGAAAACATTCTTTATTTTTTTACTCTATTTTCTCACGATTATTTCCATCGCCGGTTTCGCTACATTTTTAATGTATCACCACATTGATGGTTGGGGTTGGCTGATTTTTATTGAATTTTTAGTCCTTACTATAAATGTAAAAGTGAGAGAATAAACCATGCTCCAAAACTCCGCTCTTGCTACCCTTGGCGTGTTTGTGTTTACCCGTCAAACCGTGCCTTTTCAAAGTTTTGACCGTCAATCATCGTGGCGACATCCGACTAACTCCGTTGTGGGGCAAATGCCGAAAACCCAATTTACCGGCAAAGATTCTGAAACCGTCACTATCAGCGGTCGATTAATCCCTGAAATCACAGGTGGCACATTGAGCCTTGCGATGTTGGAATTAATGGCGGAAAGCGGTGCGGCATTTCCGCTGATTGAAGGGGCGAATTTTATGTTGATGGGATTCTTTGTCATTGAATCAATCCAAGAAACCCGAACGGAGTTGTTCGGCGATGGCACGGCCCGTGCGATTGATTTTACCCTTAATTTAAAACGCACGGACGACCCGTTATTGATCGATCTTGCGCAAAATGTGATGGGAGCATTTTAATGTTTGATTTTGCTACGAATCACCGCACACCTAAATTTTCTGTGATTGTGATCACTCAAGATAAACAGAAAAACGACATCACGCAAACCGTTGCCGACCGTTTAATGAGTATGCAAATTGATGACAATCGGGGCTTTGAAGCGGATATGCTTGATTTGCAACTTTCCGATCATGACGGCAAACTCGCCCTTCCCCCTCGCAATGCCACAATTCAAGTGGCGATAGGTTGGCAAGGAGAGCCGTTGATTGATAAAGGAAAATATTTGGTTGATGAAGTACAGTTTTCCGGTTCGCCCGATACCCTCACTATTCGGGCCCGTGCGGCAGATTTAAAAGGCAGTCTTAGCGAGCAAAAAGAGCGGTCATTTCACAACATAAAATTAGGCGCATTGATTGAACAAATCGCAAAAGAAAACAAATTGGAAAGCCAATGTGCCAAAGAATATGCCGAACAAACTATTTCCCACATTGACCAAACCAACGAAAGCGATATTAATTTACTGACACGCCTTGCGGAAGATTACGGCGCAATGGCAACGGTGAAAAATGGCGTGCTGCTGTTTATACCTTTGGGCGCAGCAAAAACCGCTACGGGCAAACCCATTCCAACGGTGCAAATCACTAAATCCGCCGGCGATAGTTACAATTTCAGCATTGCAGAAAGTGACAACTACAAAGCAGTGCGTGCCTATTGGCACAACCAAGACACCGGAAAACGGGGCGAAATTACAGTTGATACCAACACCAAGATTGTAAAAAAACAGCGTATGACAAAAGGTAGAACGCTGAAAAACGGTACAGTGAAAGGTAGCCGCTTGAGTAAGCGGAAATACAATAGCGTGGAACAGCAAGAGCCGGTAACAAGCAATAGCGATCAAATCAAAACTCTACGGCACACTTACGCCACGGAAGCATCAGCAATCAATGCGGCAAAATCCGCTTTTGACAAACTCAAGCGTGGTGTGGCAAGTTTTAGCATCACCCTTGCCTACGGCATACCGGATTTAATGCCAGAAACACCGGTGCAGTTGAGTGGGTTTAAACAAGAAATTGACAGGTCGGATTGGTTGATTACTAAGGTTTTGCATAGTATCAGCGACAATGGCTATACATCACAGGTGGAGTGTGAATTGAAGATTGAAACGGACGAAATCAACGTGAAAAAAGGGGAAAATAATGCTTAAAATTTGTGCTTTTAGCAACCATGGAAAACAACTAAATGTTTATATAAAGAATGAGGAAAATCACAATGATGCCGACTTCTGGGCATTGAATGGATTCTGCCTTGGGTGATGGCATCGGCATTGGTGTGTTTGTGCGCGAAGAGATCACACCTTTTGGGATTAGTTACCGATTGATGAAAGTGCAGCAATCAACCAATCCGCGCCCTTTCCCAATGCTAATGCAAGAATTTATTTTGTGGCATCGGCAGGAAGTGATCGAACAAGAGAAGAAAGTCTTTGCTTCTCGTCAGGGTTTAACGATGACTGATTGATAACCTGAACAAACAAATCAACTGTATTGGGGTGAAGTTTGACAGTGGAAATATTCAAGATGGCAGATAATCCACCGTCACCCTCAATGAAGTCAACGCCCTTGTGTGTAATGCGATAACTTGTGCCTTTTTGTTGTTCTAGTAATTTATGCGCGTTCAAATAAAGTAGATTGTCTCTCAAATGCTTCATCGTAGTTTCATTTACCTTTATTTTCGGAAAAAGTGAAAACTGTTCATTAAGATTAGACAATTCAGTTTTATTAATACAGACCGCATAAATTAAGCGCTCTTCAATAAAATTGTCATAATGTTCTTTTAAAAAATGCAAAACATGATTTTGTAAATCCCGGTCAACTTGCATAATATTATTTCACCCACAAATATTCTCACACGGTACACCGTCATTGTCACGATCTAACCGGCTTACGCCGCATTGATTCAAATAAAATTTTGCCTGTTCGCAGGAACGCATATTTTTGCAGTAGGGAATTGGATCATCACAGCTGTATTTTTCCTTGGCAGACAACAGCGGGGATAATAGACAAAGTGCGGTTAAAATGAGGAGTATTTTTTTCATTCAGGTATCTCCCCTGTTTCAATTAAATGAAAAAACTGATTTTCATAAATAAGTTTTATGCCGAATGATTGAGCCTTTGCTAATTTAGATGGCCCTATCGTTTTTGAATTTTCGCATATGACTAAATAATCACATTTTGAGGTTACATCTGTAATTGCACGCAAGCCTACTTCGGAGGTTAAGTTCATTAATGCATTTTTTTGTGCTTTACCAAAACCCGTGAAACAAAAAGTGAGAGGATGTTGAATAGGTGTTGTGGATTTACGTTTTATTGCATTAAGTTTTTGATCGAACTGCTCAAATATTGCTGCTGGCAAGTTTTGCGCATAATATTGCGCTTCTTCATAGTTATCAAAGAATTTGATAACTCTATCCTTGCGAAATGTGATCACCCGATTTTTTTGCAAAACATAACCAATAAAATAATCTTCATTTTCTTTATGATTTTCTAACGTGTAGGCATTCACCTCTTTATGCCAATTCATATAAACAAAATGGCGCATTATAAATCCCTCGGATTAATCGGTAACACTCGAATAAATTTCCCTCGAATAACCGCAGTATTGAAGAGTTCTTCGGTTATATCAAAAGGGCGATAATTCTGATTATCTGATGTGGCTTGAATAACGCCTGTGGGAATACGTTGCAAACGCTTGATATAGGTATGCCCATTCAAGTCGAAAATGTAAATACCCTCACCGTTATAACTGTTCACCTTGGTGTCAACAAAAACAATGTCACCTTTCTTGATGGTGGGTTCCATACTGGTGGTTGGCACGCTAATAAGATAGACATCTTTTGCTTGTTTTATGCCGACTATCTCCAACAATCCCTGCTCGCTAAACCAGATTGAGCGAATAATATCGGGATAACATTCATTGCTATAGTCATCACAGCCCGCGATGGCTTTCGCGTCTAACTGGTGAATACAAATGCGATGTGCTTCATCGCTTTCAGACTGCATAGCCGGTATAACTTGATTTTCAATGGTCGCCGTACCCTCACCGGTTTCCAGCCAAGTTAAATTTACGTTATATATATTCGCAAATTTTTTTAACTGTTTTAGAGGTATTTCTTTTCGCATTCTCCAAGTACTAAAAGAACTTGGTTTTATGCCAAAAATATCAGCTAAAGCAGCGTCAGTATTAACTCCAGCTATTTTGTACATTCTGTCAATAGTTTCTTGGATTTTCATAATTCTTCCAAAAATCATAAAAAACAAGTTGACATGTTCGCAAAATGCAAAGTATTATAATTGCAAAATGCGAACATGGTTAAGCGTTGTTAAACATTCTAACACAAAAATAAATAAGGTGAATTATGAAAGCGGAAAAACAAGAAGCCGATCACAAAAAAAGATTAAGCAAAATCATCGGGTTCCGTGCCGATGAGGCGTTTTATCAGCAAATTAAACTCGCCGCCGACAAAGAACGCCGCAGCATTTCACAACTGGTGCGGATTTTGGTTGAAGATTATTTAGCAAAGTAAAACTAAGCTTATTTTCTCTAACCCCTTAAAAATAAATGGGAAATAAGTATAACAAATTAGGTGGTAAGTAATGCAAGTAGATCATAAATGCGCAAATTGCGGAAGTAAAAACATTCGTGTTCGCACATCAGAAAAAATCAGTTTGCTGTTAATTGATTTGATTGCTTATTGCAATAACTGTGGTACAGAACTGAAAGTGCAAAGCCAGATTGTACGGGTGCGCACGCCGATTTACAACGAACGACCGGAAGCCTTGCGGATTAATAAGCCGCTGAATCAAATTGATTCTAGGCAACAAGAAATCGACATCTAACATTTAATTCACTGTAGTAATTTTTAACTCTTGCTGATTCACAAAAATGAATCGGCGGGATTTTTGCAACCAAAATTCAGGAGATTGCACAATGATTAAACAAAAAAATAGCCAGAAAGTCACCGCACAGGGGAAACGCCGGGTGAATTTATACAAGCTGCAGCAACGCCTTGAAGCGCTGGAAAAACAAGTAAAACTGCAATCGCGCATTAATGCGCATCAGGTCCAGCACAATGAGACGGTAACGTTAAGCACCGAGGTGATTTTGGAACGGGTGCGCCGTTTAGAACGCATCGTGTTGCCGGCACAGCCTCCGTTTAAGAAACGGAACATTATCGCCCGTGCGCTGGCGCATTATCGGGCATGGTTGATTAAGTAAACGGCAAAGGGGGCAATATGACGGGCAGTTATGCGGATTTACAGGCCATGCGGGCAAGACAGCGGGCGCATTTTGAGGCGATCGAACACAAACGCTTACATGGCGAATATCGTGGTTTATCCGGCCATGAAATTTTGCGTGCAGAAATGCAACGTTTGTTTGATGAACCGAGTAATCCGGCCACTCGTCAATATAACCGTTTTGCCCAAAATTGCCCGGCAAACAATATCGCCATGGCGCAGTTATTAGGCCTGCCGGCGCAATCGGATTTAACCGCTTATAACGATAATGAGCGGCAAAAAATTGCCGAGTTCATTCGGGTTGCAAAAGCGATTGTGCCTTATTTTTCGGTGCCGACAAGTTTGGCGGCGTTCAAGCATGTATTTCAGCGGATATGGAAAAAATGATAGCGACTTTACTGGTTGTATATGGCGTGATGTTTGTACTCCTCGGGCTGAATTTTCTGTATTTCAGTTTGTGCGAAAAGGTATCAATACGGCTTTGTCAGGCGTTTTGGTTGTCTGTTTGTGGCGGTGCCGGCGCCATTGTTGTGGCCGGCGCGCTACAGGTGATTGATTGGTTAAGTTAATACGATGGATAGCGAACAAAAAGAGTATTTATTGCAGTTGATTGCCGCGCAGTCATGGCAAATCGGCGCAAAAGCGGACAGCTGCTTAAAAGCGCTGCACGACGGACAGATGGAAAAGGCCGGCAATGCGCAAGCCGAATTAAGCGAAACCGTGAAGCGCCTGTTAAAGGTATGGGCAACATTAGAAACGGAGGTGTGATGATAGTAAGCATAGTCAGTGCGGTCGGTTTTCTGACCGTTATCGGGTTAATCATTTTGGTGATGGTAAGTCTTGAACGTTGGGGAGAATAGAACATGGTGATTTGTTTAGATTGTGGTTCTGAATTACAGATTCTAAAACTGGATACCGGTTATCAGTTACTTGAGATAATCGGGCAGCATGAAATGGCAGGCAAGCCGAAAGTGCGGAAAGTCGGGCGTATTCATAAAACGTTTCAAGGGGTGTTGGGTGAGGTACATCACTTCGCCCTCGAAGAATACGAAGCATTAAGTTTGAGTAAAATTCATGATGTGCTGAACGCCACCAGTGAGAAGGTAAAAGCCTATTTCGAGCTTCACAGCGACTATTTGGCAACGTTGGAACAGCCGGACGTTTTATGATGACTTGGGAACAGGAACGTGATCAGGTAATAGCTGAAAAACTGGCGCGCGAACCGGTGCGCCAGTTGTCGCCTTATGTCGTCAATAAGCCGACGCCGACAGGCTTAACGCCGAATCAGTTTGAATTATTTCACTTTAACGAAGAGGCCTTTCCGTTCGTAAACCGCTATATCAGCGGTTTGCCGGATTATTTAAGCAAATATTTCGTGAAGCGCTATATGCGCACTTTCCGCACCGACGGTCGCAAAGCGGCAAATACTTGGCTGCGGACAACGATGGATAAAGGCGTGTTATCTCGCGTTGAAGGTGTGATGAAACGTTATCCGATCACCGTAAATATAAATAAACCGGCGGGATCGGTTTATACCTTTGGGGTGATTAAAGGCGCGCAAGTACTGCATAAAACAATCGGTTTAGATGAATTTTCTATTAATGATGTAGAGCATTTTTCTAAGGCGTTTGCTGATGAACTGCAGGAGATGGTTTATCAGTTTGAAGATAAATATATTCGCAACCGTAGTGAACCGGTGCAATCTGAAGGGGAAATCGACAGAATTTTTACCGCACTTTATCAAAAGATGGCGTATTACACCGAAATGAAAGGCGTTACGCCGCCGTTTTATGGGCAGTTCAAAAAAGGGTTGTTGAACGAAGAACGCGTCAATATTGCCATTGAAAAAATGCGCAGTGAAAACTGGTGGCATGCGCAGTTATTGGCAATCCGCTCACAAATTCGTGAACATTTGATGATTGCCGTCGGGCAGGTACAGCGTAAAGCCTCACCCTATGCCAGCCGTGAAGCGGTTGCCGAATGGCGCTTGATAAAGCGCAAAAGCCGCGAATTTATTAAACAGATGGCGCTGATCGACGAAGACGGTGAAGTAATTGAGTTAGCCGAGATGTTTTATAAAACCGTCTCGAACCCAGCAATTCGGCGCTGTGAATTGATGGTGCGGATGCGCGGATTCGAAGAAGTCGCGAAACACCTAAATTATGCCGGTGAGTTTTACACCTTAACCGCGCCGAGCTGTTATCACGCGGTGCATAGCAGTGGCGGTTTCATTAAGCGATGGAATTTTGCCAGCCCGAAAGAGACGCAGGCTTATTTATGTAATGTGTTCGCGAAAATCCGCGCCTCACTTGCCCGCAAAGGGATCCGCCCGTTTGGTTTCCGCGTTGTCGAGCCACATCACGATGGCACGCCGCACTGGCATTTGCTGCTATTTGTGCGCCAAGAGGATGTGCAAACAATGCGTGATACATTTCGCCGCTACGCACTGGAAGTGGATGGGGATGAGCCGGGTGCGGCCGAACATCGGTTTACGGCAAAAGCCATTGACTGGGATAAAGGCTCGGCAACCGGCTATATTGCCAAGTACATTGCCAAAAATATTGACGGCTATGCCTGTGACGATGACAAAGATTCTGAAACCGGCGAAAGCCTGAAAGACATGTCGAAAAATGTGTCAGCATGGGCGGCGAAATGGCGTATCCGCCAGTTCCAGCAGATTGGTGGATCGCCGGTGACGGTATGGCGTGAGTTGCGTCGGAAACGCGGCGGTGTCGTTGATGGTGACGATGCATTAACTCAATTAGTTGAGGCGGCGGATAAGGGTGATTGGGCAGCATACACCTTGTTGCAAGGCGGCCCGGCAGTTACTCGCGATCAGTTATTGGCGCGCACGGCCTACGAAGACCGTAAGCCGAATCAATATGGGGAGGTGTGCAAAAAAATTATTGGGTTCTTTAATCAAAAAGCCGCAGAGTTACGCACGATTCTGACCCGCACGAAAGTGTATCGGTTAATCAAAAAATCGCTTTTATCTCAAGATAAAGGCGAGCAGCGCGAGGCTTTAGAAAATAGCGACCAACGGTCGCCTTGGAGTTCTGTCAATAACTGTACGGGACAAAAAATAAACGATGTTAATGAATTTTTAAAATATCATGCCGAAGAGGTAAAAAATCTGCGTTTCTCGCTGGAATTACGACATATTCCGTCACGTTGGATCACGGATTACCGGCTTTGCCGGTTAATTCAAGGCCATTCGGTTGATATTACTGCGGGCTATTCTATTTGTTGGAATGGGTATGAAGTGGAAATTAGGGAAAATTGTTAAATACATTAATGGAGAAGAAAAATGATTGATTTCAGAAATGAAGATTGTTTGCAAGGAATAAAGCAATATCCAGATAAGTATTTTGACCTGGCCATTGTCGATCCACCCTACTTCCCCGGGCCAGAAAAACGCAAGTTTTATGGCAGGAAAGTAAGTCCAATTGGCGTTCAAAGGCTATATACCGAAACAGATACTTGGGAATTGCCGACGGCGGAATATTTTAACGAGTTATTCCGGGTCAGTAAAAATCAGATTATCTGGGGAGTGAATTATTTTAGTAATTATTCTTTCGGTCCGGGCCGTATCGTTTGGGATAAAGTAAACGGCAAATCGCCATTCAGCGACTGTGAAATTGCATACTGCAGTTTACACAACAGTGTCCGTCAGTTTAGGTATATGTGGAACGGTATGTTACAAGGTAAAAGCATCGAAGAAGGACATATTGCACAAGGAAACAAAAAACTGAATGAGAAACGAATTCATCCGACCCAAAAACCAGTGAATTTGTACAAATGGTTACTACAGAAATATGCTGTCCCTGGGCAGCTTATCCTTGACACTCATGTCGGCAGCGGGAGTAGCCTAATTGCTTGCCAGCAATTAGGTTTTGATGTAACCGGATTCGAGCTTAACCAACATTATTTTACTGCAGCAAAAGAACGATTATGTGAGGATTTAAACGATGGTAACCAATGAACAGGTGATGAAAAAATTAGTGGAGATTGAGGGGTTACTTCTTGCTGTTCAAGAAAAAGAATCAAAAGAACCTAAAGGTTTATGGGATATTCAAGATATCGCCGATTACAGCGGTTTTAGCTATCGTCACACTTACGGCAATATTATTTCCGATCCGAGGTTTCCCGCCCCGGTCAATTTACAATCACGCACAGGAGGAAAATGTAAACCCCTTTTTGTGAAAGATGAAGTGATTGAGTTTTTCGTAAAAAATAAGAAGAAAAAGCATAGAATATAAAGGAAAGGCATTGGAAACAATGCCTTTATTTTTTTAATCAAGCATCTTGGCAATTTCTGACATATTAGGTGCATAATATGTGTTAAGTAAGATTTTTAGATCACGATGACCGCTGATTTTTGCCAATGTCATAACTTCCACTTTTTTTGATAAACGGGTCAGGGCATCTCTTCTTGTGTCATGAAAATGTAAGTCGGCATCATTTAATCCTGCCTTTATTTTTAACTTTCGGAACAAAGAACCCAGTACACTTGCCTTTAAACCAAAAACCAGTGATTCATCGTCATTTCGTTGCATTCTCTCAATAATTTTAATTGCGTTCTGTGTAAGCGGTACTGTGCGGGAGTGGCCGTTTTTAGTGAGAGGTAAAAAAGCCGTGCGATCAATTAGGTTTACATTTTCCCATGTTAGTGAACATATTTCTCCGGCTCGCATAGCCGTTTCCAATGCAAATAAAAACGCTGCACCAACAGCAGCATATTTTGTTTTAGGTTCTTCATCAAAAGTAAATCCTGATGCTTCAACAAGCACATTGATTTCTTGTTTGGTGTAGCAACGGGTGCGGGCTTTCGATTGTTCGGGTTTATCTAAACCATAAAGTGGATTCTTTTCAATATATCCCCATTTTACTGCTTGGGTTAATACCGCAGAAATTGCAATACGTTCACGTAATACACTTGCTGATGATACTTCTGATAGTCGTTTGTTCTGCCATTCGTTTAAATCCTGTTGGCTTAACTCATCCATCTCTATTTGTCCAAGCGAGGTACCACAAATTCTAAACAATCGTAGTTTTTCCTCGCGAGCCCCACGTTTTTTGACTGTATATTCTTTGATATATCGGTCGATAACTTGAGAAAATGTTGTGTTGGCCAATGGATTATAATTGGCTAACTCAATTTCTTTTTCTAACGCTGCAGCCCATTTTTGAGCTTCTGATTTTGTTTCAAATTCAGCCGATTTACTTATGCCTTTTTTGCGCACTTGCGCGCGCCATTTGTTGTTTCTTTTGGTAAAAGTCGCCATGTTCAGTCTTCTATTTTTTGGTGCAAAGTTTGGTGCAAAAGAATTGTAAAACAGATCATAATAGATCATAAATAGTGATCGCTTATACATAAAACAACTGTATTTTAATACAGTAAATAAAAAAATAGAAGTGATTTATAGTGATGTAATATATTGAAAAATAAGATATATTTTAGGAAAGTAAAAACCCAACGCAAAGCATTGGGTTTTATGTTGTGGTGCTCTGAGCGAGACTTGAACTCGCACGTCCTACGGACACTACCCCCTCAAGATAGCGTGTCTACCAATTCCACCATCAGAGCGAAATACGAGGTTTATTGCGGAATATCGCTGTTTTGTTGTTCTTTTTCCGCTGCGGGCGCTGCCGGTTGTTGTTGCTGAATCTGTTCGGCGGCCTGTGATAAATCGTCAAATGCACCTTGCTGTACATTGTTGCGATGGGAATTCATGTTACCAATCGCAAGGCTAACAATAAAGAAAACCGTGGCTAATACCGCAGTGGTGCGAGATAAGAAATTGCCCGCACCGGCAGAACCGAATACCGTACCGGATGCACCGCCGCCGAATGATGCGCCGGCATTTGCGCCTTTACCCTGCTGGAGTAAAATAAAGCCGATCAGGGCGATAGATACCAGTAAATAAACGATTAACAGTGCTTGATACATTATCTTATTCTCTTTTTACAAATAGCCATTGATTTAACGTGCGGATATTATCGGATATCCGGCTTATACGCAAGCGGTTTTCATGAAATCATGCCTGATTGAGTTAATTTCATCCAGCGGAAACGTCATTTTTTTTCACCGCACTTTTTCGCCTGCCGCCCTTCCCTTTCGGTGCGGTCGCCTTCGCCGCGCCGCTTAATTGGCGCAGGGCGGTAAAATTGACATAGCGCAGCAGCTCGGGCAGCAAACGGATTAAATTATCCATAAACTGACGGTAGCTTGCCTGTTTGCGGCTGATGCCGTCCAGCTGTGCTTCCCAGTGCGCGGTCATATCCGGCAGGGTGGCGATATCGGGCAGCGCCTGAATTAAAATCCGCCCGGCGGGCGAGCTGTGAATATTTTTGCCTTTTTTATATAAAAAACCGCGTTTAAACAGCAGCTCAATAATGCCGGCGCGCGTCGCTTCGGTGCCTAAACCGTCCGTTTCGCGCAGGATTTTTTTCAGCGCCTTATCCTGCACGAAACGCGCAATACCGGTCATGGCGGCAAGCAGCGTGGCATCGGTAAAGGGCTTCGGCGGCTGTGTTTTTTTGCTGATAATTTCGCCTTTTTCGCACCACAGCATCTGCCCTTTTTTCACCACCGGCAACGGCGGTTCTTGCTGCTCGTCCTCATCATCTTTTCCCCATAATTGTTTCCAGCCGGCAATTTGCAGATTGCGCGCCTGCGCGATAAAGGTGCCGCCGGCAATGGTTAAGGTAATTTTACTTTTACGGTATTCCGCATCGGGGCAAAACTGCATTAAATATTGCCGTGCGATCAGCGCGTACACGTTCAGCTCGGTCTGATTGAGTGCGACGGGTTTATTTTTCGCGGTGGGAATGATCGCATGGTGGGCTTCCACCTTTTTATCATTCCAGCAGCGGTTTTTCTGTTCCGGATCGACAATATCGGGCAGCGGACGATATAGGTTCAATTGGCTGGAAATCGCCGCCAGCACCTTCTGCCGTTCGGCAAAATGCTCCTGCGGCAAATAGCGGCAGTCGGAACGCGGGTAGGTGATAAGTTTATGGGTTTCGTATAAGCGCTGACAGGTATCCAGCACCGCCTGCGCCGACATGCCGTAGCGTTTTGCGGCGTCGATTTGCAACGCAGACAGCGAATACGGCAGCGGGGCAGTTTCTTTTTCCCGTTTATCCGTATAATCCGTCACTTCCGCCAGCTGGTCGCTGATACGTTTAACCACATTTTCCGCCAACGCGCGGGAAAGCACGCGGCCGTCTTCGTCCTGATAATCCTCGCAGGCTTTGCTCGGCTGCCAAAGTGCGGTGAATTTTTGCGGATTTTCCTCTTGCGTGCGCACCAGCGCCTGCACCTCAAAAAAATCCCGCGGCTGAAAATGTTCAATTTCCAGATCACGGCGCACAATCAGCCCCAGCACCGGCGTTTGCACCCGACCGACGGACAATACGCCGTCATAGCCCGCCTGCCGCCCGCGGATGGTGTAAGCGCGGGTCATATTAATGCCATACAGCCAATCCGCCCGCGCCCGCGCCAGTGCGGAGGTCGCCAGCGGAATAAAATCGCGGTTGGGTTGCAGCTTATTTACCGCTTTTTCCACCGCATTCGGATTTAAATCGCTGATCAGACAACGCAAAATCCGGTCGCGTTTTTGCGCAGACAGTCCGGCATAGCTGAACACCTCATCCACCAGCAGCTGACCTTCCCGATCCGGGTCGCCGGCGTTAACCAGTTCGTCCGCCTGATGAATCAGCCCGGCAACGATATCCAGCTGTTTTTTTACCGCACTGCGCGGAATCAGCTGCCATTTTTCCGGCACGATGGGCAAATGTTCCAAACGCCATTGTTTAAAGCGGGCATCATAGGCGTCCGGTTCCGCCTGTTCCAGCAGATGACCGACACACCAGGTCACATAATCGTGTTCACCGCAGCGGATAAAACCGTCGCCGCGCTGATGCGGTTTCGGCAGCACATCGGCAATGGCGCGCGCCAGACTGGGTTTTTCGGCTATAAATACTCGCATAACGACAAAATCATTGCTTGTTTGATGTAAAAGCGCAATTCTAGCACAGATTTCGCCCGCACTTGCGCCAATTTTCCGCGCCGCCGTAAGGATCATGCAAAGCGCTGCCGCCCTATTCCCAATTTCGTCATTTTTCGTTAAAATGCCCGGGTTTTTTAATTTAATCAGACAGGAAAAAAATTATGTTTGGAAAAGGCGGCTTAGGCAATTTAATGAAACAGGCGCAGCAGATGCAGGATCGCATGCAGAAAATGCAGGAAGAAATCGCGCAGCTGGAAGTGACCGGCGAATCCGGTGCGGGGCTGGTGAAAATCACCATCAACGGCGCCCACAACTGCCGTCGGATCGACATTGATCCGTCCCTGATGGCGGATGATAAAGAAATGCTGGAAGATTTGATCGCCGCCGCATTTAATGATGCGGTGCGCCGGGCGGAAGAATTACAGAAAGAAAAAATGGCCTCCGTAACCGCCGGTATGGCATTGCCGCCGGGTTTTAAAATGCCGTTCTAAAAACAGCGCAAAATCCGACCGCACTTTTGCCCGTTGCGCCAAAGTGCGGTGTATTTTTTTACCGTTTCGACGAAATCTATGCAAACCAGTCCACTTTTAGAACATCTGATCGACGCGCTGCGCTGTCTGCCGGGCGTCGGGCCGAAATCGGCACAGCGTATGGCTTATCATCTGCTACAGCGGGATCGCAGCGGCGGCATGGAGCTTGCCCGCGCGCTCACCGCCGCCATGTCGCAAATCGGTCATTGCGAACAGTGCCGCACTTTTACGGAAGAAGCGATTTGCACCATTTGCAGCAATCCGCGCCGCCAGCACAGCGGTTTGCTGTGCGTGGTGGAACAGCCGGCGGATATTCAGGCGATTGAGCAGACCGGGCAATTTTCCGGCCGTTATTTCGTATTAATGGGTCATCTGTCGCCGCTGGACGGCATCGGCCCGCGCGAAATCGGGCTGGATCTGCTGCATAACCGTTTACAGACGGAAAATTTCAGCGAAGTGATTCTGGCCACCAATCCGACGGTGGAAGGCGATGCCACGGCGAACTACATTGCGGAACTGTGCATGCAACAAGGGATCAAAGTCAGCCGTATCGCGCACGGCATTCCGGTCGGCGGCGAGCTGGAAACCGTGGACGGCACCACGCTGACCCATTCTTTTCTCGGTCGGCGGGAAATTCATTCCTGAGCGCATAACGCGCATAAAAAACGGCTAGTGCAAAATAATCTTGGGGGAAAGATTATGGGGAATGCACTAGCCTTTTGATTTACTACTTACAAAGCACGTTCATTATATACTTATTTATATAATGATCAATAAAATTATCCCGCCGGCGCAATATTTTTACTGGTTCAGAAAGTATATTGCAAGTGGGTGAAATACACTCTGTCCACCTCGGCAAACCCGCTGCCATCTACAACAAGCAATAAACGGAATAAACCAGCACAGAAAGCGGCCTGTTCGTTGTATCGGTTTAAGAAAGGTATACATAGAAAATCCCCGTTATAAATTTATTTATATAATATAGTTTATAACGGGGATAAGGAAGTGATTTTACGCCGAAACCGACCGCACTTTAGGCAGATTTATCCGCCTGATTGATCAGAAATTGGGTCAGCAGGCCTACCGGGCGTCCGGTTGCGCCTTTGTTGGCGCCCTGCAACCAGGCGGTGCCGGCGATATCCAGATGCGCCCAGCGGTATTTTTTGGTGAAATTGGCTAAAAACGCGCCGGCGGTAATCGCCCCGCCCCAACGTCCGCCGATATTGGCCAGATCGGCGAAATTGGATTTCAGCTGCTCCTGATATTCTTCGCTCAGCGGCAAACGCCAGGCCTTATCCGCCGCTTGCTGCGCCGCTGTCAGTAATTCCTGCGCCAGCTCGTCGTCGGTAGCCACCAGACCGCTGTTATGCTGCCCCAAGGCGACCACACAGGCACCGGTTAAAGTCGCAATATCCACCACCATCGCCGGCTCGAAACGCTCCGCATAGGTCAACGCGTCGCACAGCACCAAACGCCCTTCCGCATCGGTATTCAGCACTTCCACCGTCAAACCCGCCAGCGTAGTGAGAATATCCCCTGGCCGATAAGCGTTGCCGTCCGGCAGATTCTCGCAGCCCGCCAGTATGCCGATCACATTCAGCGGCAGCTGCAATTGCGCAACAGCCTGCATAACGCCGAACACGGACGCCGCACCGCACATATCGTATTTCATCTCATCCATGCTGTCCGCCGGTTTCAGCGAGATACCACCGGCGTCAAAGGTCAGCCCTTTACCCACCAGCACAATCGGTTTTGCCTGCGGATCAGGGTGGTTACGGTAATCGATAATCGCCATCTGCGCCTCGTTTTTACTGCCTTGCGACACCGCCAGATAGGCATTCATACCCAATTCCGCCATCGTTTTTTCGCCCACCACCGTGGTTGTGATCAACGCCGATTGCTGCGCTAAGGCCTCCGCCTGCTGCGCCAGATAAGCCGGATTGCAGATATTCGGCGGGCAGTTGGCCAGATCTTTTGCCGCACGGATGCCGAGGGCAATCGCCTGCGCCTGTTGTAAGGCACGTTCCGCCGGCGCCGTTTGTGCCGCATCAACATGAAAAACAACCTCATTTAACACCGCACTTGGTTCGTTCTTGTTGCTTTTAAAGCGGTCGAACAGATAAAAACTGTCCTCAATGGCTTCCAGCGCGAAACGCAGGTTCCACTCAACACTGCGCCCGTTAATCGCCACATCGCCCAGCAAGCTGACCAGCTGCGCCGCTTTGGTTTCTTTCACTGCGCCGATCGCTTTTTGGATCAGCTGTTTATAACGGCGTTCCGTCAGCTCATTCTGTTTGCCGCAACCGACGATAAACAACCGCTCGGCTTTCAGCTGCGGGATATTGCGCAACACCGTCACCTGCCCGTGCTTACCGCTGATCTCGCCGGATTGCAGCAACTGCGTTAAATAACCGCCGCTTAATTGATCCAACCGGGCGGCACTTTCCGACAGCATGTCGTCCTCGAAAAGCCCGACCAGCAGGCTGGTTTCCACCGCCGCAAGTGCGGTGCTTTTTACTGTATATTTCATGTGTTCCTCACTAATTTACTGCGTAAAAGGCAAAAATACGTTATGATACGCCAACTTATTGAAAACAAGTAAACTACTCAGTTTTAGAAAAATTGCAAGGAATAATATAGGCGGAACCGTGATTTTAACCAGATATTTAACTAAAGAAGTCGTAAAAAGTCAGGCTGCAATTCTGTTTATCTTACTGCTTATTTTCTTTTGTCAGCAATTGGTGCGCGTGTTAGGTTCCGCCGCAAGCGGAAAAGTGCCGGCGGATCTGGTGCTGTCGCTGCTCGGTCTCGGCATGCCCACCATGGCGCAGTTAATGCTGCCGTTATGTTTATTTATCGCGCTGCTGCTGACCTTCGGGCGGCTGTATGCGGAAAGCGAAATCACTGTTATGCGCGCCTGCGGCGTCGGTCAGCGTATTCTGGTGCGGGTGGCGCTGCTGTTATCCTTTTTCACCGCCGCGCTCGCTGCTTACAATGCACTGGCCTTATCACCGTGGGCGATCCAAAAACAGGCGCAGATTTTAGACGACGCCAAAGCGAACCCGACCATGGGCGCCCTTGCCGCGGGTCAGTTTATGTCTGCCGGGAATAATAATTTTGTCTTATTTATCAATAATATTCGCAATAACACGATTCATGATGTGTACTTATTCCAGATGCCGAGCAAAAAAAGCGAAAAACCGTCCGTAACGGTGGCAGAAAGCGGCGAACTTAAAGCATTGCCGAACGGCGATCAGATTCTGAATCTGCAAAACAGTCAGCGCGTGGAAGGCAGCGCCATGCTGCCTGATTTCCGGATTACGCATTTCGATCAATACCGGGCTTATCTGGGGCATCAGGCGGTAAACAATGAAAACAGCGAAGCGGAAACCCTGCCTTTTACCGAACTGCTGAAAGCCAAAACGCCGGCCGCAAAATCCGAACTGCAATGGCGTATCACCTTGATTCTGGCGGTGCCGATTATGGCGTTAATCGCCGTGCCGCTCAGCCGCGTTAACCCGCGTCAGGGGCGGTTTGCCAAGATTTTGCCGGCGTTAATGCTGTATCTGATTTATTTCCTGCTGCAAAGCTCGTTTAAATCCGCAGGCGCTTCCGGCAAACTCGACGCTTCGCTATTCATGCCACTGGTTAATCTCACTTTTCTGCTGCTGGGAATCCTGTTAAACAGCTGGCACAGCGCCTTTATGTATAAAATCCGTCATTTATTCGGCAAAAAGCATGTAGTAGAAGGATAAACGAAATGATGATGAATACCTTAGATCGCTACATCGGCAAAAGTATTTTAGGCGCCATTTTCGCCACCCTGCTGACCCTGGTCGGTTTATCGGCCATCATTAAATTCGTCGAACAGTTCCGCAGCGTCGGCAAAGGCAGCTATGACGTGCTGCAAGCCGTACTTTATACCGTGCTGACCATACCGAAAGATGTGGAAACTTTCTTCCCGATGGCGGCACTGCTCGGCGCGCTGATTGCGCTGGGCAATCTGGCCAGCCGCAGCGAATTGATCGTGATGCAGTCGGCGGGATTTTCCCGCTTAAATATCGGTGTCGCGGTGATGAAAACCGCCCTGCCGCTGGTTGTAATTACCATGGTGATCGGCGAATGGGGCATTCCACAAACGGAACAATTCGCCCGCGATATGCGTTCGAAAGCCATTTCCGGCGGCTCGATGCTGTCGGTTAAAAACGGCGTGTGGGCAAAAGACGGTAACGATTTTATTTATGTCAGACGAATTACCGACGACATCAAACTCAACGATATTTATATTTACCGTTTTAACGATCAGCGCCAGCTGCAGCAAGTCAGCCATGCCAATCAGGCGACCTTTAAAGACGGCAAATGGACATTAAAACAAATCAATACTTCGCAAATTTCCGCCGATGAAATCAAAACCACCAATCAGCTGAACGGCGTGTGGCAAACCAGCCTCACGCCAGATAAATTAGGGATTGTTTCGTTGCGCGCCACCTCGCTGTCGATTTCCGGGCTGTCCGATTACATCGCATTTATGAAGGAAACCGGACAGGATTCAAAGCGCTTTGAGCTGACTTACTGGCGCAAATTATTCCAGCCGCTTTCCGTGGGCGTGATGATGCTGCTGGCGCTGTCCTTTATTTTCGGCCCGCTGCGCAGCGTCACCGCCGGTGCGCGTATCGTAACCGGAATCTGTTTCGGATTTCTGTTTTATGTGGTCAACGAAATTTTCGGCCCGCTCAGTCTGGTTTACAGCATCCCGCCGCTGGCCGGCGCACTCATGCCGAGTATGCTGTTTATCCTCATTACTTGGTGGTTATTAAGCCGGAAACGTGATTAAACCCCACCGCACTTTATTGCGCCACGATAAAGTGCGGTGTAAATTTCACCCGTTTGCTGAAAATTAAAACAAACGGTGAATAAATCCGAATTTCCGCTTGCAAGCCGGAAGGATAACCGTATAATACAACGCACTGAAGATGATGTTTATCAGTGAAGCCTGGGTGGCGAAATTGGTAGACGCAGCGGATTCAAAATCCGCCGCCCTTAAAAGCGTGTCGGTTCGAGTCCGACCCTAGGCACCACCGATAAATATCATAAAAAATTAAAGCCGCTCTGATGAGCGGCTTTTTGCTCTATATTCACTTAAAAATCAATAAGTTAGATTATTATCACTTAACTACATATCTTGAAAACCCACCCAACTACTGTATATTATAACAGGTGTTTGCGACTATTTTATGATCTGCTTAGATCATAAATGAAGTGAATTTGCACCATAAATTGCACCAAAAAATCGGGTTATTTTCGGACAAAAGCCGAAGCACAGGCTTAGTTAATTACCCTAATTTCCACTTAATACCATTCCAACAAATAGAATAACCAGCAGTAATATCAACCGAATGACCTTGAATTAATCGGCAAAGCCGGTAATCCGTGATCCAACGTGACGAAATATGTCGTAATTCCAGAATGCGTGTGCCGATTTGGGTTAATAATATGTCTGCAACCGACTGTTTAATATGTTCGTTTTCGTCGGTGATGATTTTTCCGGTGATTCGATTCATTATTTTGCCTTACTTGTATCGGCGCCGTCGCCCTGTTCGCGGTGGACGTGGTTTTGTAAGCTTATCGCGCCCGCTTTGACATCGCCTTTCGCTGTGATACCGCCTTTTACGTCCACGTTGCCGCTGATGCTGATATTGCCTTTCGTTCCGCCGTTATCCTCGGTGGTCAGTGCGCCGGTGATATTGACGTTGCCTTTGATGTTGACGATGGGGCAGTCAATATTAATTTGTTCTGCGGCGGTGATGGCGGCGGTTTTTATGCCGTTGACGGTCAAAATACGGCGGTTAAGTTCAGCAGTCATCAATAATACGAATTAAATTATTAAATAACGGCATTGTGAATGGATTTAATAAAAAAGGTGAGTTTGTGTCAGTGTGAAAATTGAGATAACAAAAAACCGATTATAAATCGGTTTTTTTAGGTTATTAGAGCTGGGGATATTTTCTTCGGCTGTGTATAACCGTGATGATTTCCAGAAACTCGCCGGCTTCCTGATAGACGATCCGATAATGGCGGCAGAAAGTGATTCTTGTCTTGTCAGCTTGCAATTTGCCGCTTTTAGGTAGCATGCTGATAAGTTCAAAATGTTTGATAAAATCATTTAATAATTTTTGTGAACTGGTCGCGGAGCTGGTGAACTCATAGACGTTTTGTAGAATCTCATCAATATTTCTTTCTGCCAATTTGGAGATAAGCAGTTTTTTAGCCATAAATCAGTTCTTTTTCCAGTTCTTCATTCAGTTCGGCAATCTCTAATGCTTTTTGTTCAAGCGTTCTTTGCCAGTGTTGCTTTGCATCTTCAAAAGAAATGACGCGTCCGGCTTTAATATCGTCACGTCCTAACTTAATTTGCTGGGCCAGATATTCATCATATCCTGTTTCTTTTAACATATATCCTCCTTTAAGGTTTTAAGGATGATCACAATATAATCGCATTTCAGGATAATATCAACAAAAAGGGCTTACGCCCTGTTGTTATTCCCTGTCGCCTAAACGGCTGCGCAATCTCGCCTGTTGTTGATTTTGAATGCGCTGCATTTCTTGGGCGATCATGCGCGCAATGGCGCGTTCGTCCTGTCCTTGGGCGGCGTTGATGGTGATATTCACCGTCATCGGTTGCAGGGGTTGCACGGTTGCCGCCTTGGCAGACAACGGCGGACGAGTATCTACCTGCAGCGGGGCGGCGGTTGCTACACTCATGCCGATGCCTGTCGCCAATAGGGCGTTTTTACCGTAGTTTAAGGCGTTAAGCAACGGCACGCCAAGGCGAGAAGTGGCGGCTTTGGTCATGATATATTCGCCGCCGTGATAAATGCCTTTCGGTTCATATTTGCCGCCACTGCCGGCATAGCCGCCAGACCATTTTTGACTGCTTGGTATTTCTATCCCTAAGCCTTGTTCAAAATATCTGCCTGCTGCACTATTATTCATGGCATTGGCTGTCGCACTTTCTACTTTTTGCTTGGTCTGTTCAATTTTCTGTTCAGTTTCTTTGGAAAAGCCGAGTTTTTCTTTTATCCAATCTACGGTTTTTAAGATTGAACTTTTAACTTTCTCAAAGGCTTCCAGCACACCTTCCTTTAATTTATCCATCATATTGGATCCGAATTTTTTCGCGCCATCCACTAGGCCGTTCCATTTTTCAGAAAAAAATGCGCCAATTTTATCCGTGATTTCGCCAACCTTGATTTTTAATTCCTCCCATTTTTCAGTGACCGCATTGGCAATATTTTGCCAAAGGTTGCCTGCGGTTTCTTTTAACCATGTCCAGCTTGCAATGAGCTTTTCTTTGACAGTATCCCAGTTTTGCCAAAGTAGGATTATTGCCCCGATAATCAGTGTTATCGCTGCCAATATCGGATTGGTCATCATTGCGCGACCGACGAGAACAATCGCATTGACCGCGATTTTCCCTAACCAATAAAAAGCGATCCCAGCCGATTTGATGCCGATGCTTATTGCTTTACTGATTTTTAAGAAATAATTAAATCCGACGATAAGTCTCGCTATCGGATAAAGTAAGAAACTCATTCCAATACTTAATGCCCCAAAAACGGTGAGTGTTCCACCGATAGCAGCAGCGATTTGCATTAGATTTCGTACCAGTTCGGGATTTGCTTGAACCCATGCTCTGATGTTATCCACAATCGGGCCAATTTTTTTCATTAAATTATTTAGCGCTGGTGACAGCATATCACCCAATACGATATTCAGATTACGCAGGCTGTTTGTAAAGGTTTGATAAGTTGCCGACAGTCCTTTCATTCGAGTTTGGAATTCTCTATCCATTGACTCTTGAGCTTCTGCGCTGTTGGCTTGGGCAAGTTGTTTTTCCACCATATCCGGATTTTTCACTAGATTGGCGAAGACTTTGTTATAGTCGCCGCCCGCAAGTCCTTCCAATACGGAAAGCCGTAAATGTTCAGGGATTTTCTTTTGCACCTGTTTAAACACTTTCAGGATGGTTTCACTGGCATTGACCTGCAATCCTTTTTTCACATCGTCAGGGTTTAGACCAATGGCTGCCAAGGCTTTTTTGACTGGTTTTTTATTACTTCCCAAGCGGGTGAGGATTGAGCCGAACGCTTTTGCGGACTTGCCCGCTTCATTGCCTGCGGTAATAAGCGTTGACCCCCATGCTGCAAGATCTTTGTCGCTCATCTTAACCATGTTGGAAATCCCAGCGGCATCATTTAAGAAGTCAATGATTTCCGTGCCTTTCGATAAGTTTTTGTCATCAAGGTAGTTAATGGTATCCGCCAAAGCGTCGGCTTGTTGCTGTGTTAATTTTAAATTGTCACGCACGCGCCCCATTTTTTCTGTGAATTCGTCACCTTGCCCTTCCTGTACATCAAATGCCACTGCCATAGCAACATTTTTTCTGATGGTGTCTTCAATTTCATTTTCGTCAATGCCCATTCTGGCTGCACTTGTAACCATATTGGCAATTTCCACAGTGGTTTTCGGCAGCTCGCGCGAAAGCTGGAAGATTTTTTGTTTCCATTCGTCGTATTTCGGGGTGAGGTTGCCCATCTTGTCTTTGACACCTTCCACCTGACGGGCGACGCCCAACATGGCATCTTCAAACTCCATGCTGTCTTTCACCGCGCTTTTGATGGGGGTCAAGATTGTTGCGCCTGCCGCCATTGACTGTGCGCCGACAATCTGTGCTTTCGTGCTGGCGCTTTTCAGTGTATCGACTTGTCCGCGATATTTGTCATAAGCGGCTTTTTTTGCATTGAGCTTATCCAATTTTGCCTTTTGACTTTCTAAGGCGGTGTTTGCAAGTTTTATTTTTCCTGCCAGATCCGTTTCGTGCTTGCCAAATTCTTTTGTATTAATACCGGCCGCTTTTAATTTCCGGTTTAGGTCTCGCAATTGTAATAATTGCTTAGCTTTTTCCGTTCTACTTGCTTTTAATTTATTCTTTCGGTCTGTGATTGATTTGGCGTTACTTCTAATTTTATCATTCAGTTTTTCATATTGTTTTTCTAACTCCCCCAAGCGCAAAGCGGCGGTTGTGGCGTTGGTTGATTCACCTTTTGATAATAATTGTTGAAAGTGAGATCGTTGTGTGCTTATGCGTTCTCTCAAATCTGCACGGTCTGATTTCATTTTGTCCGCTTTGCGACGTAAGTTTTCCAGTTTTAGGGTGTGGTCGCTGATGGCTCGAGTGCTTCTCTTCACTTGTTCCGTCGTGCGGGAAAATGTGTTCATTCGACCTTGCATTTTTTCTAATTCTTTTAATGCTGTTTTGCTTTCCTTTAATTTGTCAGAAAGCGCCGCAACATTTTTGGTGACGCTTTTTAATGGCGCTGACATTTTATCAACAGCGCTCAACAGTACGGCTAGTTGTAAATTGTTCATCGGTGTTTATTTTCCTATTGACAATACTTAATATTTTGCTTAATAATCAATCAAAACAACAAGGGAGGAATTATGGAATTATTCGCTGCACTCTTTATGCTTACCGGCGCTTTTGTGCTGTTGCTGATTGTCATTCCTGTCGGTTTGTTGCTTGTTGGCTATGACATGGCAGTTTCCTTTATTTCGGAACATTGGCTAGGGTTGCTGCTGTTTATTTGCCTGCTTTCCGTTGTGGTGTATGCTGTGCCTGTGCGTAGAACCGAAAATCAGGATTTTGTGAACGTGTACGGAAATGTCATCACTGCCAGAAATTACGTTGAATTTTTTGTCGGCTGCATCATAATTTCCGTCATTGTGTTATTCTTTGCCCAAGTGTTCTAAGAGTATATCTTCGATCATATCCAAATCCTCATGACTAAAGCCCAGCACTTCGCGCTGGGCGTATCTTATTTTTCTTCCCGTCTTTTTGTTCACGGTACCCATTAAGCCATACTGGTGAATATTGGCAATGTATGCAGCGGTGCCGTTAAATCCCACCGTAACTTCGTTAGAATTCGACCGCACTTTAAAAAAGCGGGCGGTGCGCAGTTTGGCGAACATGGCCTTGCGTTTTACCCGTCCTTTTTTATTACGCAGTTTTTTCTGCACTTTGCGTGGTTCAAAGGCTGTGCCGTCGGGGTTTTGCTGACGTGCAATTCTTGCCTGCTGGTTTTTGCGCAAAGCTTGCCCGATGTTTTTGGCCAGCTGCCGGCGCCCTTGCGGGTTGAGGTTGTTAATCAGGGCGGTCAGTTTTGCGTGAATTTCGTCAACGGTTGCCATGATCCATCACTCCGCTGTCAAAAATCAGGTTATCTTCGGTTTCCAGATACACCCGCACCCGCTCTTGGTTCCACACCGGTTCCGGCGCATATTGCAGTTTGATTTCGTTAAGATTATCGGTTTTCGTTGTTACGACCCGTTCTGTCATTTGAATTTCAAAGGAGACATCGACGGTGTCGTTATTGTTATAATCCATGACAAATTTAAATACGCCCTCACGCTTTTGCGGGTTTTCAAAAATTTCCGGCTGATTGGTACGAAGATAGGCTTCAATCGGTACGATCAGCTGCGCCAAATCATCTTTGAAATCCGTGGCGATGATGTTCAGTGTGTAGCGGTATTCAAAACTCAAGCCGCCGGCGCCGGTGGCGATAATCTGGCCGTTATCAATATACAGCTGCAGTCTGTCCGGATTGGCCTCAAAATCCGGGTAGCTTTGTTCGATGATTTTTCGGATCTGGTTCGGTTTTTTCATCGGCGGTAGTTCCGGCGTTGTTTTTCGTGGATTTCCTGACAGGTGACGCAGCGGGTGACGCCGTGAATAAGCTGTCGGCGTTTTTCAGGAATGAGAGCGCCGCACTCTTCGCAATAAAGGCGGCTGACCGCCTTAAAAGTGCGGTGTTTTTTGAGAGCGATTTCACGCGCCATTTCTTCAACTTGTTGAGCGCGGTCTAAAATATCGGTCATTTTGTTTCTATACTCTGGTTAAAATCGGCAATACACTTTTTCAGTGCGGTATTTTCCAGTACGCATAAATCCGTTTGGTTAAGGGATTTATCCAATGCCGTCGCAAAATCACGGTTTTTTTGGATGGATACCGTGATTTGCCGGCAATTATCGGTTTGCGGGCATAAGAGCGGCTGTTTAACGGGGATTTTTTCGTTTGTTGAACAGCCGGCGGATATCATCAGGCACATCAATATCGCCCCAGTCTTGATGTTGTTGCAGTACATTGTTCAGTTCCTCGCCTCTTTGGTTGTGTGTGAATCGACTGTGTTCGGGGCGATTTTTTCTACATAATCCGTGGTGCCGATGCCGACGGTGAGTATATCCGTCGGGCATAAATAAGGCTTACGGTAGCAGCCTTCCGCATTGCCGATTAATTCAAGGCCGGTTTGGGAGGTGCGTAAATTATCGGCATAGGTTGTTAATATGATGGCAATAATTACACTGACAGAACAGGCCCATTTAGCGAGATGTTTTTTCATGTTGCTTTCATAGAGATCCTTTCATACTTGAATTGCCCGTGTTACCACACGGGCTTTTCGTTGCCATAACGTCGCGGTTTTGTACTGTATAGCAGTAATACTGCACCACCGATAAATATCATAAAAAATTAAAGCCGCTCTGATGAGTGGCTTTTTTGTTATAGGCTTTGTGGCTATCAGTAAAAAAGCAAGCTCAACGGCTTGCTTTTGCTGTTTTGATTTAGCAGCAGTCAGGCGAAAATTTCAATGCCTTTGTGCTGTACCGAAGTAAATAATTTCAATGCGGTGCCGGTGGGCTTATTACACGATAACTTATAGAATTTACCATTGATAACCGATACTTCCGCCAAAGTTGACATCGCTTCGGCTATTCATACCCGCCCCTAGTTTGATCGAAATCTTATTATTGTCAGAATTTCGTGCATAGCCGACCGCAACGGCAGATTCTCCCTTATAACCGCCTACACCGACAGAAACGATGCTTTTACCGCCTTCATTAGGACGCTGAATAAAGCCGATTGCCGTCGCCCCTGCAATACCGGCACGAAGAGTTTTATCCACTTTATCCAGTTTATGATTAAGCGCATTCATGTTGGTATTAAAGTGAGTTACTGAATTGTTTAATTGGCTCATATTCACTGCATCAGTGCCGCTGACACCCGGCGCAACGTTCGTCACTCTCGTCGGTGCGCCCTTGCTGTCTGCCACCGAAACTTCAGCAACGCCGTCTTTGCCGGTTGAACCGCCGATAGTAACGGCACCGTTGCCCACCGAAACCTTGGTATATTCGGGAGTCATTGATGTTGCAACCGTCATCTCAGCTCCCTTACGCGCGATTTCAATATTATTGCCGGCATTAATATTAACTGCTGACCCTGCCGTCACTTTAGCCGCTTCAGTATCGCCCGAAACCTTACCTGTTCCGACTGCAGTCGAATTTACTGTCCAGCCTGCATGATTGACGGCATTCGCCACATCATTTGCCGTGGCATAAGAGGTATTATCACCCGCTTTCACCGTGCCGTTTTCATTGACTGAAAGTGCCGTATTTGCTACATCAACGCTGATAGTCGCCGTGCCATTAACCACTTTTACCTTGGTCACAGTGCCATTACCGTTTGCAAAATTCACTGATTGGTTATGAGTGATTTTATCACCCACAACATCACCGTTATTCTGCACATACCAACCGGCGTTATCGACATAGTCTTTATTCGCCGCATCCGTTGGGTTTACCGGTGCGGCGACATTTGTAATGGTGGTATTGCCGGCATTAATACCGGTATTATTAATGGTTACGCTACCGGCATTCACAGTATTTGCATTCACGGTATCGGCCTCTACCGAGGTAAAGTTTGGTGTGGCGGAAGTGGCAATAGTGATCGTATTATTCGTCGCATCCACGATCAGATTAATATTTTGACCCGCTTTATAACTTACCGTATCCCCCATATTGATCTGTGAAACTTTATCGTTTCCTACATAGGTTACGCTGCCATTTTCCGCAACAACAGCCATATTCCAGCCTTTAGCAACTTCATTTGTTAAATTAGTCACATTATTATTCGTGGAATATAATTGGCTGCCATTTACGGCATCTTTACTCTCCGCATTTAATGTTGCATTTGCTACGCCTTGGATCTTCGCATCACCGGCCGTACTATTTGCAACAACTAAACCGTCGGAATTCGAGCTTATCGTCGTTGCATTCTCACCCGTACCGACAGTAAACGAAGCATTGGCCGCAACAGAATCAAAGGTGGCATTCGGATTAGTGGCGATCGTCACGTTATGACCTTCACCACCAATTACAATATTTTTCCCTGCGTTATAATTTACCGTATCACCGGCGCGAATTGCACTGTTAGCATTGACTGCATAATGAGTTACGCCGTTTGTGCCTGTGACGCTGCCGGCATTCACTGACCAACTCGAATTATTGATTAAGTTTGCTACGGTGCGTGCGTTCAATATCGCATCACCATTCTCTACAGTTACAGTGCCGTTTTTATTCACCGAACCATTTGAACGATTCACTTCAACGGAATAAATACTCTGGCCATTCGTCCCCGTTCTCTCTGTCACCGTAGTGGTTGTGCCATTCTCTAATATCGTTTTCGCCGCACCGGTCGTTGCATTTAACTGATCCAGATTAACCGCATCAGTCCCCTTTACCCCCGGCGCGACGTTCGTAATCGTATTATTGCCGTTATTCAACCCCTCTTTAGTCACACTGACGCTATCTCCAGCGCCATTCACTATCGTGATGCCGTCAGAGGTGAGCGTCGTATCCCCCACGTTCACGGAAGTATTGGCCGTTACGCTTTCAAAAGTCGGTTTATCCGTTACGGCAATACTGATTGTCTGACCCGATTGCGTCAC